>Ga0315914_1004967_pt1 | contig 19632 bp, 8 predicted proteins | sample MpolenodulesMG_FD_203920 | JGI IMG/M metagenome (GOLD analysis project Ga0315914, IMG submission 203920) | Medicago polymorpha root nodule microbial communities from Los Angeles, California, United States - elongated nodules | ecosystem: Host-associated > Plants > Roots > Nodule | place: USA... | reverse complement strand
ATTTTACCAAATGAAGCATCAAAAACTCAAAATTTGCGCCCTCAAAATTGAGACTCTGTGTTGTCGGTCTGTTTACACAGCTCATTAGCCGGCCTGGTGTCAAACACCAGACATGACTTTAATCTGATATGTTGGTTCTACATAGTTTAGGACTCCTTTTTATATCTTTGATTTTCATATGTTGCTTGTTGCCTACAGCTTAGTTTTTCCCCTTTGTTTTGACTACTTAAGTGAGCATATGTATTGACAATTTATTATGGATTTTGCTTCTTTAAATTGAGTAGTTAGTAAAGTGAGAAATTGTTGTTTTATCACACCCGTGTTTAGTTATGCATGTATGATGCATATACAATAGCCGTCGCTGAGATATGTAAGGGGTACCTTGCCGACGATGTGCTGTGATCAAGGTCTGAGAATTAGTGTTTATGGGGTAAAAGGGAATGAATCTAAAGTGTTGTTATTTATCACGTGTTGTTATTACTCATTTTATACTCTAAAGTGGGAACTCATATTAGAAAAGCGGTCCAATCTAACGTATGTGTGGGTTGTGTTCATCCTGGATCCTTCTATCAGTAGCACATTGGGGTGCCAATGTATTGGACCATTTGGTGATTTGAACACTTGATTGTTTTTTTAATGGTAGGAGGGCTAAAGGGGAAAGACGATAGTGCAACAAAATCAGCAAAGGCAAGGAAAGTTCAGTTTTCTGAAGGTTAGCGTTATAATTCTATTATCTTTGTACTTCTGCTCAGTGGAGTATGCAAGCTGCTTAAACTGAAGACTTTGAGCTACTGATCATGTTTACAACTAGTTGTGCAATCCCTTCATGAAATCATTGCTTGGTTGTAGGTCTATTTGAATCCAGATCAAACGGTCCAACTTCTGGTGGCAAAGGTAAGACTGTCATTGCCAAAGTTATTGTTGTCTTGATCATTTTGGTGACTTTGTACCGTGACACATTCACTAGGCTTTCAATTGATTGATCATTATTTTCATGCTTTCTGAGTCATTATTTTTTTTCCTGAACTTTTTTTCCTTAAATTTTCAAGGGGACAAGGTTGCAAATGGTGGAAAGAGTTCTGCTGCAAAAGACCCGCATCAATTTGAACATAGAGTTGATCAAGGTTGGTGCTTGCATATGTTATCTCTTTATTATTTTCTTTTCCTGTGAATTTATGTAAACCATACTCCCTCCGCCCATATTGTATGAAGTTTAAGGTTGTGGCTCACCCCTTATGAAAAGCAATTGATGTACAATTGTGCACTTTATCTCTCTTTTTAAGTAGCTATTTTATCATTTATTGATCAAAAACCACAATAACATTCGATAAGGGTATGTGAACAATTATTTAATGCCTCATTGGAGATGTAAAACGACAATCAAAATGTATTTGCTAAAACGTCATACAGTACAGCATGGAGGGAGTATATTATTAATTTGTTCCTCTATGTGGACGACTCACGTTGTGATTTAGCCATTTAGGTTGCATGACCTGAAACCTGAAATTATCTCTTATTGATATCACTATCAGCAACGTTAATTCTCTTTGGGTGGACTTATGCAGAACTACCCGAAAATTTCAAATGCTTGATGGACTGCGAAGCTGCAGTTATGTTACAAGGAATTCAAGATCAAATGGTTGCGTTATCAAGAGATCCATCTATCAAAATGCCCGCGTAAGGGAGATACTGAGATTCTTCTCTATTGAAAATAATGCATGGGATTTTTATGGTTTGATATTAAAGTAGAAGATCTATTTCACTGATCCTAACTTACTTCTTTATTTTCTGCTGTAGATCATTTGACAAGGGGCTGCACTATGCCAAAAGCAGTAGCAGCAGCAAGTATTCAAATCCCGAGTCTGTTAGACACACTCTTCAGTATCCTTAATTTTTCAGTTTGCTGTGTGTTTATACTTTATACATCTGTGTGTTTATACTTTATACATCTGTGTGCTATGGATAAATGACAATATTGGTATGCAATATATTACTCTTCTCTCTTAATCCCTATAAAGATGATCCCTTGACTCAAATATTAGGCCTCTAATGAACCATGATCTCACCGAGAGCGAGGTATCAGTCTTATTCTAACTAATAACTTCCATTTTTTTTTAACGTATTATGCGGTATTCTTGATATCATTATCCTCTGCAGATATGTGTGATTGCTAATGTATGCCCAGAAACTGCTGATGAAGTTTTTGCTCTCCTCCCATCATTAAAGGTGTGACATCGAGCATTTTTTGGTTCTTTTACACACACACACACACACACATTCATACATACATACATACATAAAGTTGTTTAACTATTGACAAATAAATTACAATTTCTGCAACTAGTTTCTTGCGTATTACGTCTGTTAAGAGTCTCACCTTGAATGAGATTTGACCTGAAAATGTCTTTATAAGTGGGAGGTATCCCTTACCTTACAAGGCGGTTGTAGGATTGAGTTATGTCCAACCCAAATTTTAAGATGGTAGAGCCTATCTCGCATCTGTTGGGCCACTCAGGTCATGTTCTGAATGTTTAGCCCTGGGCGTGAGGGGATATTAGGAGTTCCACATTTAATGAGATATGTCCTGAAAATGTGTGTATAAGTGGTAGATATCCATCACCGCACAATTCAGTTTTGTAAAGATGAGTAAGATCCAATATAAAAAAACTAATAACATTCATAGCTGGATTGGTGTTTGTCGTAAAGTCATCATGATAAGACCTATTCTGTTTGCTCTAATTTCTTTGGTTTTCGGAGTCCCTCTTGTCAAGATAACCTAATAAAAAAGAAAATTGTCCAATGGGATGTTACCATCTCATAGTATGTATCCATTTCAGAGTAAGAGAGGCATTAACAGCCAACCTGTTGAAGAAGCATTGAGTGAGCTTGCTAAGTTTAAACAGCTGATGTAACTAAAACCATGTAATGGAAAGGTTCACTGGTGAGTTTTCTATTGTTTATGCTTTGACTTATTGCCTTTCCTTTACATCTTCAATACTGTCTGATTGGCTTTTTCATGTATTTGTGTGCAGTTTTACCGTTTAGGAGAGCTAGAAGTAATCGCTCTGGCAAATGTAGCACATTCAAAACGCATTGAGACAATATAATGCAAAACTTTAGTCTGAATTTGATATTGGCGGTTCCATTTTGTTAGTCTTGTGCTATTAGGATGTACATTGCTCTAATGTGGATGTCTAATGAATCTTATATATGGCAACAAAGGTGAAACTTGGTGACTATAACGGATGATATATCATCCATTTTGCCGTTGAAATTTGTCTCATCACTTTATTTTTCTTAAAACCAGAAAAAGGCCATCGTCATGTCATGGAAGAGAATGGATTTTCTCAGTTTCTTTAGATAACAGGGCTGTGTTAAGAGGTAAAGTAACATCAAGGCTTTAAACAGTGTTTTGCCAATTTTGGAAAACTGTGTTTCTCCTGTGCAATTTCCTTAAGCTTGTCATGTGAAGGAGGTATAAACATAAAGAAAAAACACCACAAATAGGTGGGGTCTTGTTAAAAACAAATTTGCAAGGCCATGTTTTATGGCCACCTTTGTGCATTTACTTTTGCATGAGTGGATCTATATTCTTTGATGTTTGTGGTGGGTTTCAAATGTGTTTAGATCAACTAATATTTGCCCTTTACCTGAAACTAAAGATTGAGTCAAGATTTTTCTAAAATTCTAACGACAGAAAAATAGTTCCAACTAATTGAAGTCAGGTGGTTAACAAATAAATTTCAGTTAAACGCAAGTTATTTTAGATAATCCGAGTTCAAATCCTGACAAGGGTTATGACCAGTAAAGTCACTTGTAAACTATCACTTCAGATTAACATTTTTTTCAATAGAAATCTAACTCTTTCTTACTTTTGATCAGTAGACACATCAGTGTTAACATTGTAATGTCTTCAATTCAAACTACACTTAATCCTCTAACAGCGTTTGATTTGCAAAGATAAAATATAACTGTACCGAAGAGAGAGAATATTTTTTATGTTGGAAAATCAAAAATGGTATTTTGTTATTTTTTTTTTTTATCAGTGATGCTATTTCTCGAGGGTTTTTTATCACGAACTCGTCGCGAATGGGATAGTGGGGTAATATGCTATTTCAATCGTATAGCGGCAAAATGTTTTCGTGATGTTCTCGCTATAGTGTTGTTTCTCACCGGCAAGCATTTTCCTTTTTTAATAATTTGTGCTTTGAACAAAAAGTTGTTTCGTAGTCCCTTGGGAGACATCCGATAAAATTGTAACGATAGTATGGCCTCTGCGCAAGAATGACACGTACAAATAAAAAAATGATCCAAATTCTTTATAACTGCTGCAATGGCCTAGTGGTAACCTCCCTTTGGTAACAAAATTCTAATCAAAGGTACACTATTATCTATTATTACGTGCGGTGAGTTATGGAGAGAGACACCGTATAGTAAAGTTTTCAACTTTGTTTCTTTCATAAAGTAACGATTGGTCAATAGGGTCGGTAGTGAAAATCATTTTCCATAATCTATGCATCATTGAATACCAATTGATCAAAATCAAAATGAGTCCAATACAAAAACAACATGATCATCTTCAACTTAACACTGACACTGATGATGAAGAACAAAAATCAGAATCAGAGTCAGAAGAAGAACCATCATCAAACACAGCAAAATGGAAAAAACACTACTCATCAAAGCACAAAATTCTCTTTGTTGGAGAGGGTGACTTTTCTTTCTCTCTTTGTTTAGCTAGGGCTTTTGGTTCTGCTCATAATCTCATAGCCACTTCCCTTGATTCTCAGGGTAATGCAAAAAATCAAAACTTTTAACCTTTTTAATCATACCCAATTTATTTATTTTTATTATTTTTATTCATTTTTGTTTTGGCAGAGAAAATTGAAAAGAAGTATAGTAATGGAATGAGTAATGCAAGGGAACTTGAAGAAAGAGGTTGTATTGTTCTTTATGATGTTGATGTTAAGATGATGAGTCAGCATTTCTTTCTCAAGACTCAGAGGTTTGATCGTGTTGTTTATAATTTTCCTCATGTTGGCTTCCTTTACCCTGAGAATAGTTACTGCCAGATCCAGTAATTTTTCCTTTCTCTCTTTTTTCTTTTCATTTACTATTTTTGTAGTGATACATGTCTTAAGTTACATTTGTCTCCTCACTATTTATATAGAAAGTCTCACATTGGATTAGATAAGTTGATTTTGTAAGTAGGAGACATTTTTAGCCTTATAAGCTGTTTTTTAAGGTTGACTTAGGTCCAAACAAAATTTTAAGATGTTATTATAGTCTATCCAAAATATATTGGGCAAAGAACAATTTTGGTCATGTACCTCGTTGTCGTAGTAGTCCCTGACTCAGTCAAAAACACAATAATCCCTCACTTTGCAGTCTGTTGTAGTCCCCTATACATTAGATTGAGATGTTAACTGATGATTTGTCAGCTTATGTGGCAAATGGAGAGTCCAGTATGCATGGTGTGAAGTGTACCAGGGACGAAAATGAAAGCAAATCCCACTTGCCTCTCCACTTTCCAAATCAGCTGACAAATCATCAATTAACATCTCAATTTACGTTGGGGAATACTATGACTAACGGAGTGCAGATTGAGGGGTTATTTTGTGTTTTTGGATCAGTCACAATTCATGACTACTATGATAGTGAGGTAAACATATAGGGACCAAAATGGCTATTTACCCAAAATTTATTGGGCCCCCCGCTATGTACAATTTTGGGCGTGAGGGGATGTGTTGAGATTCTCACATTGATTCAACCCAAATTGTAAGATCAAGGTTGTAAATATAGTCACGGTTACATTGTGATCCATGGTATTACAGAGGTTTGTGGACAAATGACGTAGATGCAATCTTAATCTCAGTCGCAGAGACGTCAAAAACCTTGATGTCATGGTCGAAGTTGTGGTCATAGACATTTTATTAGAATCCTGATTTAAGCATATTTGACCCTAATCGTAGTTGCGCTGTGAAAACATAAAACACCTTGATGTTAAAAATGGACAGATAGTAGTCAGAAACCTTTTTTAAAACCCTGATTTATATATATCCTTGATAAAATGTTATTATCTCGGACGTGGAATTTAAATCCATTTTTGAGTCATTCAACTACTAAATATTTCCCCAATGTAAATTCTGACTATTAAATCCTTTATTTCCTAAATCAAACCAAATACGTATAGCAACAGAAATTAAGTAGGTAGGATACCTGAAACAGAAGCTACTTTGTAAGGTTTGACGAAATTTTACTCTGCACAATAATCTATTTTATGGAAACTCATTTTAATTTATCCTCTATTTTTGTATCTTCATAATTTGCACATATCAACCAATTGAGCCCTCGTGGTTTCCTTTCAATAAGGAGTTTTGGAACTGATGCTTGATCATCATGGAGATGTTGTCCTTAACTTTGATATATTTAAGATAACTGAAGAATTAGCAATCCATACATTCTTGTTTGTGGACTGTTCTTTTGTGTTAACCCTCAGTTCTTAGGTGAAGGGAAACCTAGTAATCGATTTAAGTGAAGTCTAGCAAGGATTGTTCTAGCCAAGCATCATTCTCGGGTGCTCCAAATCAATTCGACCTTAACTGATGTTCATTAATCACTTGAGCGGCCAAACAACTTAGTTAATCATTGTGGACTATGAAAAAATGAAACATTATATTTTAATTTTTTCATTTTCAAAGTAAAATTTGTTCTTCATCTATTGCAGTGCACACTAACTGATGTATGTGAATTTATGACAACCAAGCAGGTTGAACAAAAAGTTGTTGAAGGGATTTATGGCAAATGCAAAAGATCTAGTAAAGAAAGAGGGAGGGGAGATTCATGTAACTCACAAAGAGGGTGATCCATACAACAAATGGGATCTTGTAAGAAAAGCAGAAAAGAGAGGACTGTTCTTACACCAAGCTGTTCCATTCTTCAAAGATGACTATCCTGGTTATGATAACAAGAGAGCTCATGGAAAGTTATCAGATTTATCTTTCCCTGTTGGGGAAGCTAGTACTTACAAGTTCAAGCTCCAAACATCTCTCCCTAACAAATTGTAACCTATCTTTGCCAAATTCTAGTACACTTTCTTTGTTCAAGCCAGTACCTATCATATGTATTTTGACTTATTTTATGACAAATATTTAGAAGAATGTAATGCTTGAGCATATGCTACTAAAACATTGTTAAAAGGACCTTATGAGAAATAGATTCACTGCGGTAAATGTCACACAGTTACTTCTTTGATTGTCTGGTCTCGTTCTAAGGTTGAGATTATTTAAAACTAAAATTTTGTAAATGTGTTTTAAATCGCCCAAGCTCAAATTAACGACCAAAATCGTCTACTGCGTTTACTACGCGATTTCCCTATAACTATAACATATAATCCGGGTCTTTTTCTAAGGGGAGTTGTAGTGAATGATCGTGTCAGTTGAAAGTAGTAATAATGTAATCAGACAGGTTAGTCCAAAGTCTAAACTCCGGAAATGACCATATTCATATGCAATGATGATTGACCAAAAAAATATCTTGAATAATGTGGTGCCATGCACAGCTCAACCTTGAATATTGATTATTGAAGTCGGTGTGAAAGAGTTCATTATCTCATCTAAAGTGGAGATTTCACTTTATCTATAAAGGGACAAAGTTATCAGTATTGTTTTTTAGCTACTGTACAATTTGTATTAGTGTTGTTTAATCAACGTTTAGTGGAGTAAAAGCATAGAAACAATTGAGAATGAAATGCTTTTCAACTTTAGTATGATATCACTTAGGAAATCATTAATTTAATCTCTAAAAATATATATCTTAAATTTGTAAACTAATTTGTCAGATTCTAACAATTTCAATGACTAAAATGATAATTTACTGGATATACATGATTCACCTTATCTAAAGATACAAACATGACTGTTACATTATGGGTTATGTCTATACACTAAATCAAGCATACAAATAAAAGATATGTATCAGTAGTGAAGGTTTTATTTATTGTCAAAAAATTGTATTAAGAGACTGAATAGTCAAAATCGGATAGCACAAAAGATGAACCCCACTGTGTAACAAGACAATGGTCAAAAAGGTCCCCATGTTTCAAGTAAACGATATGCATGCAATGCACTGCTGGCAAGATAACAAGTTGTATTACAACTTGTTGCTCAAAGTACTAACCAAATGAGAACTTGTTATAAATAGGTTTGCAAAGTGAAGAGAATGAGTAAGGTTGAAAAGATGGTGAAAAAATCAGCTTTGTTCATTGCTTTCTCATGGCTTTTACTGATGGTATTCACAGTTGTTTCTGCTAATGCAGAAAACATAAGTGCTCATACACCGACTTCAAAGAACATGGTTTATTATCCTCAAGGTAAATTATGTTTTTGCACTCATTGTTATCATCAATTTATAATGACATTCAAGATTTGATTAAGCTCAAAGTAACTGTTATTGACATTTTTCTGCAAAGGTTGTCGCTGTTGCTGGTTCATATGGAAGCCATTGATCCATTGTGGCAAAGTATGTTGTGAAGAAGGATGTTGTTAACATAAGCATCACAAGGTTGAAGAAGACCCTCGACAAGTTCTATATATGTTTCTCGTCAGAGACATAAAGTATTGTGCTGCTAAATTATTATGCAGGAAGATAGATAAGTAAGTTTACTACATAAAAGTTTGTATTGTTGTTGATAACTTTAATATAATCAAACTGTTGTTGTGTTATGTCCATTCCCAAAATATTTCCATTCAAAAATCACTTGCATATATTAAGTAGCATCCATTGCTCTTTTATAGACCAGTTTTCTACATTTGCTTTTAAATACTAAGTAACATCAACATTTGAAGACGTGTCCAGTATCCGACACTAATACACGTGGTTACATTAAATTATTCTAGGTGTCAATTTGTCAATGTCAATATCGTGTTTGGTGTCAGTGCTTCACAGTTTATGCATGAAGGTATGTCACTCATGGACCTTTAACATGAGAGGTATTGACCAATTTTCGAATTGCTGAAGCAATGGTGAAAGTCATTAACTTAAAATATTAGTTCCTTAGAGCTCCAAGAAGACATGAATTCCACAAAACCATGCTTTTGCTAGAAAATGTAATCTGCATAACATGGAATAAAAATATGCTGATTCATTCAATCAATTTAACGGATGTCACCGGAACAAACATGAAATAAATATGTGCAATAGCCAATGCATTGCGATAATGTCTATACGTTCTCTTATATGATACAATGACTTAATAATGATCATATTATGGGCTACAAAGCATGAATCTTTTGAATAAATCTAAGCTTAAATAGTATAGCAGCTATTCTAGTTCTGGCAGTCTCAGAAGAGGGGAGCATGAAAAACCCACTAATGAAACCTGTTAATCACATTGAAAGGAAAAAAGTTCCATGTAAAATTAGAAGTAATACTATTACCAACCACTGATAGGTTTTCTGAGATGCAGATGAATCCTTATTCAAGCCTTTATCTATAACGCCAACAAGAAAATGACAATCACCAACTGAAGGGTCTAGGAAAGTAACCATACCAAGCCCGTCAAACTCGCAGCTTTGCGAATCCTGCATTCTTAGCTGATAAAAACTGTTAAAAGCATATGATATGTTACCCTTCTCACCAATTTCATTACACGAACCTCCGTAGTTAAGTGTCGTGCAATCTGCAACACTGCAAGCAATTTTCATATGGTTTACTACATTAGTCAGATCACTCAAGGGGTTTGCAACACACCATCTAGATGGAAGATACTCAACATTCCTCGCATTTCTCAATTCCTTGTTCCCAAGTCCAAGGTTTAATGAATACTTAGCCTGCCCGTCAAACGAGAATATCCCCCAGTGTCTTTCAAAGTTTCCTGGAAGTGTGCTTTTCGCTCCTTCATCAAATAGACCGAAAAGATAAACATCCATAGGAGGAGCGTTTGGCCTCAAGGGGGTTCCTTTGTTACTGGCAATGTGATAGACAAGGCCTTGATTGAAAACCCTAGCAGCAGTGATGTTTGCACCTATGGCTCCATCTGAAGGCCAACCAATTTCGCCAATAACTATCGGCATCTGACCGTATCCAAGTTTACCGAGGGCTGAAACTAAAGTGTCGTAGTTTCCATCAAATGCATTGGTGTAAACATTTGAACCATCTGTTACAGCATGAGTAGTTCCCTGAAAGAATGCGTAGTCTCCGGGGAAATCTCCATTGTCGTAAAGGCTAAGAAACGGGTAGATATTTACAACAAATGGGGAGCCATTTGAGTTGAGGAACTGAACAAGTTGAGTTATGATTTGGGTCAGTTCGGAACGGAACACCCCTTGGGAAGGAAGTCCTCCCGACGACTCGTAGGCATCTGCGTTGCAAGGGACAACTATCTTCACATAACCAGCAAGATTTGCTTTGACTAAAGACTGTTGTATATTGGTTATTGCAGGTATGACAAGGTTTATAAATTGACCATTATAACTTGTAAGGAAGGGTTCATTTCCTACAGCAATATACCTGTAATACAAGGTAAAATGTAAGAGGCCTGAAGAAAATATGTATAAGCTCTGTACATTTTAAAAGAATCGAACGAGATCACACAAACTACAAAATGTGTTTAGTAGAACAAAATATTCATCTGTGTTATGGAGAGAAAACAATAATGAAAATTTCTGCTACTGTCTACTATAGTTTTCTGTTTTAGAAAGCTAGAATTCAGAACTAGATCAAAACCGAATTCCGTACCATTACCATAGTTCCTATTTCAAATTAATAAGGAAACACATCAGATTATAAACGATCCAATAAATATTAAACTTTACCATAATTATCATGTAAGTTTATAACTTCATATCGTACCATAGACAAATATTCTGATCTGAAGCATTGGTGACAACTATAATCAATTCAAACTTGCAACTAAGAACCAAAAGATCGAAAAAATGTTATAATAACACAACACTCTTGAAATCTTGATTGAATACAAGTTATACAACTTTTAATCGCAATATACTCTTTTCAGAATGATTCATCCTAAGTTCTTCACAATATTCAAACTATCTATAAATCTACCATAAAAGAACATAACAAACAGTCACTAACTGCTAACATAACAACTTTAGTGTAAAAAAAATCTGCTCAATGCTCATAGTCATCATAATACTATAATAATTAGATTATATCTCAGTGTCACTGTCATCAGCTTAATTAACAATTTATCAAAAAATAATGTTTTTAACCACAAACTAAAACAAATTAAAAACAGTAGTAACTGATACTTAAACACAGTAACTATAATATTCCTAACAGGACAAATAAAACATTCTTCATTATACTGAATCAACATTAAATCAGGATTTAAACAATTAACTAATCAGATCAAAAATAAATCTGAGCTAAGATTAAAAAAAAAAAAAAAAAAAAACCTGATATCAGCACCCCCTTTAGTCATAAAAGCAGAAACATTTCTTTGAACCCAATAATCAGCAGCAACAGAAGAGGCACCTATAAGAGACAACATTTCATTAGGTATACCAACCATAACCTGAATGCCACTACCCATAAGAGCTTTAAGTATAGCAGGATCAGCTTCAAAAAGCTTCACTTTTGAGATCTTGTTGTCTATCAAAAGATTAACCACTGTAGAGGGTTTTAATCTGTGTGAAGATAGTGTGCCCCAGTTTACACCTATGGCTGATTCTGCCATAGGAAGAAATAAGAGGGAAAAGACAAGAGTTAATGTTGGTTGGAACATAGGGAGATTTGTTGCTGTTGTTGGTTTGTGTTTGAAGATGAAACAACTAACAAGTGATCAAGTGTCACTGTCAGGTATGATAGAGTAAAGGTGAAATTAGTGTTTTTATAAATGTTGAGAAACTCAAAGGCTTATTATTAAGCGGGATGAGTGTGAATTTACTAAGATATCCTAACTTCTATTTTTATATGGCCCATTCACAGTGATATTAATTTCGTTATAAAGTTGAATTTTCATGCACAGTTAGAGTAAAAAACAGTTTTACGCCATCCGTGCATCACGTATGTGTAAGTGTAACTTTAGAAATGTTTATGATTTAATCATCTATCGATTATGATTGATAACAATAGGAAAACTATATTTCAGTAAAATAATTTTGTGATAATTTTTGAACAACTATCTTTTATAATAAAAATGAAAAAGTGTGGTCTTAGGACATTGGTTTAGAAGACAAAAATAAAAATATTGTATTAAAAAATGATGAAAAGTGATTAATTTGACTTTTTAAAGTTAAAAAAGTGTTGAGTTCAAGACAAATTTACTACTTTTGGTTTCTTTAACAAATGTCTTAAGGACACTTGTTAGCATAACCCTAATAAAAAACGATAGAGAGAGAAAGAGAGAGGATAAGAATTAAGAACACAAATACAAAATAACATAGAAAAAGCGAGAACATAAATACACAATGATTTCATTACTCAAACTATTTACACTAATGATATATAAATTAAATCTTTAGTTTTATTTTATATGAAAAATTTTCTTATCCGATTTTTTCGAATCAACTAGTCTACGTACTGACTAGAAAGAATTGTACATCCAAGATGTTATTTTGAAGAACAATATCTACTGATGTGCTCATGTGTTTTAGCGAAACTTGTGTTTGATATATTTGACATGAGAGTTTTCTGTGAAGAAATGTACATTGTCCATCCAAGACTGAAGGCTTGTTTGACAAGAATTGACGTATTTGTTTTTTTTCTTTCAAATCAAATCATATATAGTCAAATATTGGAACCCATGGCGATTGTATTCTTTGGTTTGCCAACAAATGGTCCAATACTCTTATCTATTAATTTTTCTTGAAGTTGTGATACTATAAAAATAGATGGGGTGCCTAATGATTCCATGAGGGTTAGACTTTTTTCTTTCTCACTAAGGGTTGAAGCCATGTCTTGGTTACATTCTATTCTACCCAATTTCATAGAAACATGGAACAAATTGAAGCAAGCTTTCCTTCCTTAATATTCCCATGCACTCAAAGTTTCTCAATGGGGAAATGGAACAATATCCTTTTCACAAAAAGATGGAGAGCTGTTGTGTGAATTATGGAAGTACTTCAAGAAAATACTAGGCTATGTCTTCCTCAAGAGTTTTAAAAGGGGATATTTTAATCTGGATTTTTTTCATCTTGTTCTTCTTTAATCTACGAATTTTATTTTATTTTTCTTGCTTTCAATAAAACAATGATTTTAATCCTTGCTTGAAACGTTTTTGTTTAAACATCTAGGACACATATCTTTTATTCTTATGTATGTGTGGATAAAGGGAAACTAAATCATCTTGAGGTGAAAGAACTATAAGTTTCATAAATTAGGCAACCCAAACATGAAAATTCTTCTTGATAATATGATTCATAATCTTAGACATCAATTTTTGTTCAAAGGCAAAGGTAGATGTTATATTATATCTATAAAATTGGACAAATTTTTTGAAATATAAGAATAGTCTTAAAATCCTTGGGGTGACATTGGTAATACTAATAGGACTTAATGAGTTTTAACAATGTAGCAACCATAGAAATACGAGGCTAAGTTTGTAAAGCACACTTTTGTACATTGAAAGAGAATATTAGTTACTTTATAGTTACCTTACCATTAGATTTTGATACCCCATAACATTATAAAGAGTTGGGATTTCGATTGTTCATTGTTCTAATGAACTCCAATAATTCTAAGACGTCTTTTATTAAACTGCATATTTCCCAAAAACAATCAATCATCAAACTCCTAAACATCTAGCTAAACACTTAGAAAAAATAATCTTGATACTAACAAGTACCGTGATCGATGTTTATATTACGACGATAGAATTGTGCACTTGCAGCCTTATCAGTCATGGAACAACATGAAATCTAGTATTTATTGTGTTTGGACTTTAGATTCCAGAAGTGTATTTTTCTAAATTCACACATCCAAATTTTAGATTTAGGATGTGTTAAATACCAGATTTTGAATAGGAACACAAACATTTAATTGATGTATTCAACATATTTATATTCTGAAATTCAAATGTATTTGTAAAGTAGGAGGAAATAATGTCCTGACATGCTGCAATAATTTGGCCGAACTCTGTACCATCACTTCTTGTCGAGATAACCGCATCAGCTGTAAGTTTTTAGTCGACCACAAAGTCCACGTTGTCAAACCGCATGTCCTGTAACCATTGTGGTGCATGAAAGAGAGCAAGAGCTTCTCCTATATTGACAGAAACCATAGGTGAGAAGCTCATGGTTTTCGCTAGCAAATAGGCGCCTTCTCATCACGTAGGCAAATTCCGATACCGGTATGGTTCTGCACAGGCGAAAATGAGGCATCAATGTTGCATTTATCTCGACTCGGAAGAGGTCTCTGCCATAGTATCAACTCTATAGGACCTGGTACAAGCATTTGCTCCTGAAAAGCAGCTGGTGGGTGCGTGACAGCAGCATGACCTATTTCTTGCTGTTGTCGCAATGGAGAATGCATAGTGTTCGCTGTAACCCATTCGTCCATGATCTGCCAAGCACGGTCGACAACCTGGGCGCATACTTCATGTTCATTCTGCCAAAGCTTCAAGTTGCGATGCTTCCAAATAAATACTCCAAATTATAGCTGCCAAGGTACCGAAAATCAGGCTGCAAGTTCTGCAGAAGAGAAAAAATAGCTTCTGTTGCTATTGCCGTGGAGTGAACAGCATACTGCACCTGCTGCCATAACCCTGCCGAGTTTCGCACCTGAACAGCAAATGGGCAATGGAAGCAAACATGACCTATATCTTCTGCCTGATGCTCACAGCTTACACAATTAGTTGGGCACCAAACCCCTTTATCTTGCAGCCCAATTCGAGTAGGCAAAACACGGACATTGTAAATGAGTATGATCCACGAGCTCCTCCACGCATAGCCTATATGTGCTTTTAACCGAATAAATTCCATTCGTTTCTGCCTTCCATATCAACTTGTCATGTGTTACCTGAGTGACCAGCGGTGTATTAAGAATATCAGATGCGATATCCTCGCTAAATACCTTGAACAAGAGGAGCATTCCAACCAAAGTTTTACAACTCGAGAGTTTACCTCAACTCGTTTTGTCTAGCTAAACTCGACTCGTAAACTTGACTTGAGAACTCATACGAGTTTACCTAAAATTATAATTATGTAGAATTAATTATATGCATGACATATATAAGCTAATATAATATTGTAAATATTTCAATAGTGCAAAATATGACTTAATTACAAAGGCAAATTATATCAAACTACCATAATAAAAACGTTATACTCAACATAGAATCAAAATACAAAAATTAACGCACAAAATCATAAGTTTCATAAGTCTCTAAGTTTAAGTCATCCATAAAACCATCCAAAAAAGAAAGTTTCACAAGTTCCTAAAGTTGTTAATAAAACTATCTAAAAAATAAACTAGTTAATTTCTTCAAAAAGGTCAACAAACACCACCACCGCAACTAGGGATGGAAATGGGCTAGGCCGTACCGGGCTTTGTAAGGCCTAAGTCTGGCCTACTTCAAAAATTATAGGCCTGAGCCTGGCCTATTATCCGTCATAGCTTATTTTCAAGGCCTGATCTGGCCTTTTTAAAGGCCTGATGAAGCCTGAAAGCCTATTTAAAAGCTTATTTTACACTAAGGCCTAACAACATCTATAAGTCTACCAGTAAATAGGCCAAAACTTATGAAGGCCTAAAGCACACAAATATGACTTATACTAAATAACAAATACTTACGAAGGGCTAATCACACTAATATACCTGCTACTAAATAGCCAAATCAATAATGAAAGCCTGAGTTTATAAAAAAAGCATCAACATTATCAAAAATGAAAGATATATTATATATAAAAAGCTTAATAAGCCGGCCCGACGGATTTAATAGGCTTTTTTGTAAGCCTCGGCCAAGCCTATTTAAGTTATGAAAAGCTTGAGTCTGGCCTTTTTATTAAATGAGTTGGGCCGAGTTAGGCTTTAAATAGGCTAGGACGTAGGCCCCTGTCGAACGGCCTGGCCTGTTCCTATCCCTAACCGCAACCCTAACCGGCGTCGAATTCTGAATTTCCACCGTCAGAATCGCAACCCTAACTGGTATGTGCTCCCATGTTCATGGTTTGAGAACTTAAAGAAGAAAGAAAAAGAAATGTTTCATCTCAGGAACAACGTGTTACTGTAAAGATAACTATTCAGTAAACATTTCAGTCTTTGGGCTTGTAGAAAAGGAATTGAGTTTTAAAAAAATGGCCCAAAAAAAGGATCGATTTTTTTTTAGATGTAAACTCGTAAAACTCGGTAAACTCGGTCGAGTTTACAAGAGTTTATTGAGTGTTAACTCGGTCAAACTCGTCAAACATTCTGATTTTACTAGAAACCGAATTTACCTCAGAGTTAACACGATTTTGGTACCTTGATGTAGCATCAAAAGTAAGTATTTTTGTGTTATCGTCTCCACAGGGTCTGGTGCGATATTCTAAGCCGTTCAACAATCGATATCGTCTTGAGCTAAGGGTTTCAAGATGTTTTGTTTCATGAACTATAATACTACGGAATTGTAAAAGATATGAGATTTAACATGGAAATAACTATGTTGGGATTCAACTTCATCAACCTATTTATATGTATTCTCGGATTAGTGTTGCGGATTCTAATTATCAATCAATATTATCACATATTGCTCGGCAACATCATTCTTGTCCAAATGATGTCGTGAGTTCTATTGAGTCGCTCAGTCGTCGATTTCCCAAACTACTAAACGATTCAATAGTCAATTGTATCATTATATAGTTGATTTCCCAAACTATTCAATGATACAAAAGCTTTGGATTCCAATAGTTAAAGTGATTATCAAAACCTAAATTCCATGTCTAGAACAAAATATTTGATAGAGGATTATTCTAACCTAGATTCAAAAGGTATTTTTCAATAACAATTCAAATCCATAAGATTAGAATAAAGAACAAGAACAACCTCAACATCAAAAGATAACTAAGACCAAACAACATCATAATCAAAGGGAATACATACTAATGGAGTTGATTACATTTAATCCCAACAAAAAGAGTTTAGTTACACATTGTCATGGTAACCTTACAAGGAGAAAAGAAGAGATGAAATGAGCAAGTCATGATGTCTCAATGATCTTATGAATCCCTTCAATCATTGTGCTCCTTCCTCCTTAGGTTCTCTCTGATTTTCCCCTGTTTTCTCTCCCTAAAGTGTCCTAGTAATAATCTCTGTTATGATATGATCTCCCCCTACTGAAATGAACAAATTGGCCTTTTATACTTGCAGAATTTTATGAACTCGCCATGGCAAGTAATTTGTTCGCCATGGCAAATTGAGTTTTCTTCCCCAGTGGGTTTCTGTCACGTTAGCTTTGAGAGATTAGGCCGCCTTAACTCGCCTCGCGAGTAATTTTGCTCCCCATGGCAGGTTGGTGGCGAGTTGCCTCTGGTACTCTCTGCCTCTACTCGCCTTGAACTCGTCTTCATGCTCGCCTCACGAGTAATTCACTCGTCATGGCAAGTTGACTTTTTTTCACAAATTCTTGTTTTTCTTTCTTTCTTAGTGTCTTGACATTCAATTCCTGCACAAATGGATAGAGTAAGATATAAAAAGCGTAATAAGGCAATTGTTCATCTTTTTCTCGGCTTTTCCCTAAATAACTTGTACGACAAGTAACAAAAGTGTCTTAAATGTAACATGGAATTAACTACTTTCTGGCACTTATCATACCTAAAAACGTAAACTCGGTAAACTCGGAGAGTTAACACTCGATTTGCGGAACATTGATTCCATTAATTCGTCGTATCATCAATCAAGCTGTCGACCGTAAAATTCCGGACAAAGTGAGCTCAAGATATATTAGTATTTGATAATTATCTATTTGGTGAGATATGATTGAATACATGTATAATATTTTTTTACATTAACACTGAATATTAATTAAAATAAAGTTTAATTCCTGTAGCTACTTTAAATTTTTTAGCTAAATGTATCTATTTTTCTTATGTTTACATATTTAAATAATTGTAAATTAGATGATAATTGTTAAAGTTTTTACTAGTCATTTTTAGCTAAATGTATGGCTCTTTAACATATTTCAGATTAACTTTTTTAATAGAAGTTGGCATAATTTGTATGGCTCTTTAACATATTTCAGATTAACTTTTTTAAGTTGGCATAATTTGTTAATAAAAATTATGGGAAATTCTTGATTCCAAAAAATCTATTGTGATTTGTGACTCCTCATTTGGAACATCTAAACATTTTTCTCTCTTTAAAACTTTGCTACACTTTGAGGGAATCCAATAATTTGTTGGGCAAGTTGGTCTGTAGAATATTTACGAAGAAAGCTACACTACTTTAGTCACTATATAATACATCTTTAACCATATCACTCCAAAAACAACAAATTTTAAATTTCCCCTGCAGAATCATTGCCTAATATATTTAATCATTGTAATATTAATTCATGCTGCGAGTACACGTCAATGTGATGGTTTAATGAGTTTGCATTGATATATTGATGATCACGTAATGGCAAAACATACAACTTGTGTTACGAATGTAAAAGAGTACTGTCACAATTTTGTACATCGTAGTTACTTGTAATTTCTATATAAAAAAAATGAAAAAGAAATTGGAGTCAAATTAATTATTATTGATTAAAGTGACACTAATGACATCTTAAAACTATTTTTTAGGGGATTTAAATTTTATCCCTTATCTAACATTTTGAGTAGGCATGGCAATAGGGTTGGGTGGGACGAGGTTTACTTTCTACGTCCTCGCTCCCGATTCTCATATATTTATCTGTTACCCCACTCATATCTAACATGTATGTATGAGAAATTGAATCGCATCTCCAACCTTGACAGGCATGTATCCCCGTCTCATCTGCGTACCTGATGACACTAGGTCATATAGCACTTTTGTTATAGTTTTTATGTAATTTTGATTGAGTTCAGGTGATTATGCATGAGTTAGAAGCTGCAAAAAGACTGATTTCTTATGCTGAAACAAAGGAAAAATCGTGCTCCGATTTTTAGCATCGGGCTACGATTTTTCTGCAACTTTGAGACATTTTGTCTTGTAAAAAATCGGGCTCCGATTTAGCAGACGCGCCAGTTGTGATCTGAATTAAGTGAAGCCATCGTGCTCCGATTTACAGCATCGGAGTACGATTTTAGCGTTTCTGGGAATTTTCCTATAAAAGGGAAGTTGTTTTCTGAAGGAAGGGTTCGAAATTTTGGAGAAAGAAACTAACATTTGGAGCTGGAGATCTAGAGAGAAGGTTGGAGACCATCAAAACTCATATCTGGTTACCAATTTCATGTAATGAATCCTTCTTTCATATTAGTTATTTGTGCTTTAGTCATGAGTAGCTAGATCTTTTGTGATTAGGTCAAGAGATGATTATGTTCTAGCTCATGTTTATGTAACATTTAACTCTTAATTTTTATGAATGTCATTCTAGTTTATTCAGTATAAATCGTTCTTAATGCTTTTATGATTCTGACCCAATATAATTGATTCAAGAGTTTATATAACTATTGACACTAGCGTGTAACTCGGAAATATCTATACTGTTCAATCTAACGGACAATCTAGGGA
>Ga0315914_1004966_pt1 | contig 19633 bp, 11 predicted proteins | sample MpolenodulesMG_FD_203920 | JGI IMG/M metagenome (GOLD analysis project Ga0315914, IMG submission 203920) | Medicago polymorpha root nodule microbial communities from Los Angeles, California, United States - elongated nodules | ecosystem: Host-associated > Plants > Roots > Nodule | place: USA... | reverse complement strand
TTGCCACCATAAGTTCCTTTAATATCTACGCTAAACTCAAATAAGTTTCTAAATCAAAATACATCTAACTAAAGATACCTTATTTGAGTTATGGACTTTTGTATTTACCTCAGAGGTCTTCATAACCAACTTTCATGCTATGGGTATTCTTCTCCTTTCTTAAATCACCAACCCTAACTCAAATTCCTACCCAAGAGCCTATATAGGGACGAGAAAGCTTTGATTTGAAATGAATACTTCTTCTCAAGAGTGTATGGGCTATAAATTGTTATAATTTTTGTGTGAATTGAAATGAGAAAGTAAAGAAAAAAAATGTATGAATCAATATTTCAAGAGATACATATATATAGGTACCTGATCATATTGTAGAGAATAGAAGAACTAGTGAATGGCTTTCCAGTTCATGTTATTATCTCGTTGTCAATTATTATACATTGAATGTGGCGAATCTTCTCCCAATCTTCTCCATTCGGTTTTTGAAAACGATGCTTGAGCAACGGACAGTTGCCCCAGATTTGTAGAGTTGAAATGGATTTGGGCAGACCCTCCTCTGGTAAGCATTCGAGTAATGGGCTGCTGGAAAGATACAATTTTGTAAGAGAGGAGAGATGGGAGAGACCCGAGTAATTCAATCTCTTAAGATTTGGACACCAAGTGATGGATAGGGAAGTAAGAGAATGCGGAAGAAACCCTTGATCAGGAAAAGACTCCATATCCGCTTCTCCGATATACAAAGAAAGTAGAGAAGTTGCTGTTGCCAAAGCGCATTTCAGTGATGCCAAAAGTTTGGAACAATTGCGAAGATGCAACTGTTTTAAGTTTGAAGGCAAACCTCCATCAGAGAACAACTCTAGTTGCGGACAATCCTGTACCATTAGATGATACATCGATGGAAGGAGAATGTGCATGCATTCAGGCAATGATTTCAAGTTCTCCAATTTATAAAATTGACACATTACTAGCTCAGGTGCATTGAGTCCTCCTTTTGGAAATGACACGAATTTAGGACAATTGGATATTTGAAAAAGTTTGAGATTGTGAGTTTTCTCTTGCGAAACCATCTCAAGATTATTACAGTCTCTAAATTGGAGCTCCTTTAATTTTGGGAACAAATCAAGAGGAAATGTAGTTAGAGACTCACAACTACTCCAGATGTACAATCCTACAAGGAAATTGTAGCAACAATGTACTGGAATGTTCATCATAGGGCAAGAATTAATATTCATTCTTTCAAGAGAAATATTGGATATGATAGCCTCAATTCTCTCAAGCAGTGATGCTTCCATGCAGTATCCAGAAATATTGAGAATTTTCAGAGTAGCTGGATGGTAATTAAATTGAAGCTTTCCGCAATCATTCAGATGTAATTCATGAATGAATGGAGTCCTAGGAACAGAAGCCACAAGTTGTTCACAATGGGAAACTTCTAGCATAATTAAACCACGAAGTTTCTCTGGTAAATACTCTCTCAGATTTGGACAATATTTTAAAGAAAGCTTTTGAAGATGTGGAAAAGCATTTGTCACGGTTTTGCATTCCCATTCTTCCCATTCATACATATCCTGAAATTGTAAAGTTTCCAAGGATGGAAATGGAACAGTTGCAGAGCTACTTCCGTAAAACTCGGTGCCAATGAACACTACACTCGATAGCCCTATAATGCTTAGTTTCTTGAGAGATGGTAAAATTCCAAGAGGAGGCAACAAGACACATTTTTCACAGTTACTCAACTTCAAGGACACTAAATTAGAGAGAGAATCATCTCCAAACCAATATGGAAATCTTGTTCCACCATAGCTTCTAATTGATAGTTCCTTCAAGTGTTCTGAAGGTTGTAGCTTCTCAAGCACTTCCCTTTCTTGCACCGAGTTTTCATTGTTTGCATTCCATTCTAACTCTAGCTTCACAATGTGTATTTTATTTTTCAAGTTTGTTGCAAATGCATCAAAGGGATTGACAGTATTCTGCAACTCAGAAATTGATAGTGTTCCATGAAGATTTAGTTCACCTAACTGTTGAATATTGGACTCACAGTCGCTACCTTTTTCTACACAGAATGAATTCAACACTTGAAGATTCTTCAATTTTCCAAAATGCATTGGCATATTTCTCACTTTAGTTCCACTAAAATTAAGATAACGCAGATTAATGAGTTTATGAAATTTTAAAGGCAACTCCTTCAAAAATTGACAATTCTTCAACTTCAGTGTTTGCAAGTTAAAGAGAAAACATATTGAATCCGGTAGCTTTTTTATGTTTGTATCAGAAAGGTCGAGATAACGGAGATGTTTAAGATTTCCTATAGTGTCAGGAACCTCGATCATATTCACATAAAAAGACAGAGATAAAGCGCGTAAAAGCTTAAACTTGGGAAGCAACTCATGCAACAAAGGGCCAGACATCCAGAATTCATTGAGAAAAGATGGCACTTTACGACTCCTGCTAAATGGAAGAAATGTACGCAATCTTTCAGCTTTACATAAGGCCTTAAACCTCTGGGAAGATTCATATCTATTTCTTAAAAATGAAAAATGACGAGTAACTTTCGATAAATTTTGTGCTTCTTCAACTTCCAACCTGAAACAAAAATCACCACATACATATTTTGCCAAATCATTGAGAAGATCATGCATGACAAAACATGTTTTGTCTTGGCTTGATTGTTGAAAAAAAGACCTCGATAACAGATCATCAAAGTACTCTTCGCCAATTTCTTCCATACTCTTACTATGTTGAGGACATTGTAGAAAATTTTCAGCCATCCATAATAAAATTAAATGCTCCTTTTCAAACATATAATCTTTTGGAAATAAAGAGCAATAAGCAAAACATCTCTTCAAATGAGAAGGAAGGTGGTGATAGCTCAGTCTTAAAGCGGGGATAATATTGCTAACCTCTTCAGGTAAGTCCCATATCTCACTTTCCAATGTAGTTTTCCATTCCACCAAAGATGATTTTGTGTACAAGAGACTTCCAACAGTTTTCAAGGCTAGAGGTAATCCCGTACATTTTCCAACTATCTTTTTACCAATATCCCTCAACTCAGGATTCAATTGAGGATTTTCATCTTGGAATGCATGTTTAGAAAATAATAGCCAGCAATGTTCTTCTTTTAACCTCTCTAGCTGGTGTATTTTAGTTGACCGCATGGTCGAAGATGCAACTTTCATACTGCGCGTAGTGACGACAATTTTGCTTCCGTGGGCACCATAATTAAAAGGAGTCTGCAAACATTCCCATTCATCACATCTTTCATTCCAAACATCATCCAAAACAAGAAGAAATCTCCTCCCTGACAATTTTTCCTTCAATCTTTCTTGAACCATATTTAAGTCTCTACTATCATCGGTTGATCTTGTGATACCCTCAAGAATAGCTCTTGTTACCTTGAAGACATCAAATTCGTCGGAAATATAAACCCAAGCTTTGACATCAAATTCATCCACCATCTTTGAGTCATTATATAAGTGTTGAGCAAGCAAGGTCTTACCCAACCCCCCCATACCAACAATAGAAACTATAGAAAATTGTTTTTCATTGTCAGTATGAGATATCAACCAATTCAATATAATGTCTTTGTCAACATCTCTACCATATAAAACAGTTTCACCAAGCAAAGATGTGGATGGCAATTTTCGCGACACTTGACTACATGATCCAACACCAAAAGCACTACTAGTACTACTACTAGCCTCTTTCAAACCTAGTATATCCTTTTTGCTAGCAAGATATTCTAAATTTTCAAAAACTTCTTGCATCTTTGATTCAATTTCTTTGTCAAATGAATTTGTATAAACATTCAAAAAACTCCATACCTTGTTAGGACTGGATTGAGATTCAGCTTCGAGTTTGCATTGAAAGGCTTGAATGTCAATTTCATCTAATAAATCTTCTGCTTCAAACACAACATCTTTGACAGCATCGAGCCATGCTTTCACATGTTGATTTCTGATCTGCTTTTGTTCTGCATCATCGATCACAGCGTTGATGGATAGAAGCATGATGTTGAGTTTCTTGAGAAGCTTCTCATTGAATTTTCTTCCTTTAAAGTAGTCCACAATTTCAGGAGAAGCCAACCTGTCAAATGCAACCTGAAGGGAAGCTGAAAGAAGAGCACTGCCAATAAATTCAACAGCCATAGTACAAAAGGGGAGGAGCCTGATGAAAAAGAAAAAAACTATTGCAAATATGAAATTCAGCTTATGCAAGTGAATCAATGTTGATTGAGCCAGTTAATCCTAATTAGCAATTTTGTGAATGATGACTTGCAATAGATCATGGTTAGTAAATGTCATTATCTTTGATGAGAGTCAGCCAATATATTTTGAATCTTCCAAACAATAGAGTAAAGATATGGTGTGAAAAGTCATGAGTGCTAATGAATGAATGATGGGTGCTGAGAAAATTCATGGTGGGTTGTTGGGACATTGTCAATTTCATTAAATTCCTGCTAGTAGTTTCTAAAATTTCAGTAATTGTGCACTATAGATTTTCTTTTTCATTTTCTTTTTCTATTAAGGAAGCAATTACTCCCTTGGTCCTAAATTATAAGTTGTCTCGATCATTTCACATATAAAAAATGAAATTAATTTTATTTAAAAAAAGTGAAATTATAAATTGATACTTTACGAAGTTATTTTTCATTAATAGTATAAGAAAGATAAATTAAAAATGTTAGAAAAGATAGACTGATAAATAGTTAAGAGTTTTTACAAAAAGGAGAATTACAAAAAGGGAGTATTTACAAAAAGGAGAATTTATATGCTAAAATATTGTAAAAGTGTGGACTTAGTGGAGTTTGAAATTATGGTGTGAACTGAGGAACCATTAACTTACCTTTTATCCAAGCGAAGTTTCCATGCTACTAGTTTCTAATAATTTCAATAATTTTGTTTTTGACAAACAATAATTTCAATAATTTAATCAATTGTTTTTGACAAACAATAATTACATACATACTCCCTCCGGTCTCAAATATAAGAAAAGATTCTTTTTTTAAGTTCATTGAATAATTAATGTATCTGCTTTACAATGTAGACCAAATACATTAACTACTCAATGAACCTAAAAAAGGAATCTTTTTTTATATTTGAGACCGGAGGGAGTACTTTATAATTATCCTCTACACGATTTTATGTATGATATCGTTGAACAATCGATTAATTATCAATGTTGCCGAACACATCTCTCTTAATATAAGTCATGAGAGAATCAGTTCATCCATTTATCCTCTATTTGCTTACACAATTTAGTCTTCACAATCTTCAATCATTAGAAAGAGTTGTGACATTTATGAGATAATTGATTCATCCATTCATCCTCTGTTTTGATTTTGAATTGTAAAACCGAGGAATTAATTAATATAAGGAATTAGGAAAATGCTACACTAATTAATTAATTAATTAATAATTATAATACTAGCTTTCATTGGACTAATTAATATTACAATACTAGCCATTCACTAAACTAATTAATTAATAATATGCTACAAGACATTATAATATTTGTTGTCGCACGAGCTGCTGCAATTGTCAGTCATAAGCTTTGTCTCACCCCAGCATGCTTTAACTACATAGCTAGGAAAAAAGTGAGAGCACGAGCAAGTGTGTGCACGCGCGTGTGGGGGGTGTTTCAATGTGAGATAAACACAACAAATTGAATGTAAAATTAAGAATTGAGGAGGTTCACTTGAACCCCCTGACCTTTATGTAGGTCCGCCAGTGTGGGTGAGGCTTTAGGTTTGTTATCAACAATGTGTTAGGTGCGTGATCTGCAGTTAGGTATTGTGGATTTTGAGATTGATTCCAAAATTGTGGTGCATATAGTCTTTATGGTAATAAAAATGGTGTCTCTAATTATAGTGCAATGATCAATGATTGTAGACGCTTGTTAACTTCTGATTTAGCAACCTCTGATGTTAGGTTTATTCGGAGACAAGCCAACGAAGGCGTTCATAGTTTTTCTAGGGTGGCTTTCTGTCATGCTAGTTTCTATATTCATATTAGGATTATATCTTTGTATCTCTATTATTCTATGGTGTGGTTTCAAATTAACCATACACACAAATTATAGAAGGTTATGTGCATTTTGGACCACAAAAATTGTCGAGGCAATATGAATCATAGAAAAATCATGTATTTTATTGGTTTTGATTACATAATCTGAAACGTTTCAAACCTTCCAATTCACAGGTTTTTACACAATATGATCATGATTCATATTATATAATTTGAACCAACATAAATTGTTTTGGTATTAAATAATTTGAAACTGTCTAGATTATGGACAGGGCATTAACAAAAAGGTTGGTACGATTTTTTGCATGGTCTGCAAATTCTGGGTCAAGTGAATATGTTTTACACGTTTCTATTGGCTGGAGTTACAATCAAGGTGATCCTTAGGCTATAAATAGGCTTGCTTCGTTCTCCATTTTCATTGCCAAACTCACTTCTTTCCTTCTTCTGTTTTGTTTCTTATTATTTTTTAGGGAGGGGTTAAGATGTCATGGTTTCACTGTTGACCAATCTTATTATCCCCCAACTCTATTTTGCAGTATTTGTGGGGATAGTATGATATTCAACAGAAACCTTTCTAACAGTTTGTGGGGTAAGTAGGATTAACAAAGTGGGTTGTCCTACATCAACTTACATTTCATATCGGTTTTGATATGAGATTGTTTAGATCAATTTTCACCTTCTCCTGCTCCATCATCTTGTGGTCTCATCTTCTTCAGAGAATGCGCTAGAGGGATGACAAGTCTTCTCACGCTATGTAAAGATCATGATTCCTTGAGTTCGCTCCATCATCTTGTATTTCAAAATTCTTGATTAATTTGGATCTAGGGTTGTTCTCATTCTCGTCTGTTTTTTAGTCGTCAAATAAGTTTGCAGTAGTTATGTAACTAGATTGAAATGGATTATATATTTTGTAAAGTAGTGTTTTATTTTTTAGGGTTAAATATGTTTTTGCTCCCTATAAATATGTCAACTTTTCGTTTTAGTCCCTCTAAAAAAATATTCAACTTTTAGTCCCTAAAAAATTTTCCATCTTCACTTTTGGTCCCTCCTTTAAAGTAAACTCACATGTCGAATTCATATTTTTGAATAAAATTTTGCAGAAAAATTCATAATATTATAATAATTTCACCCAAAAAAATTAGAATTTTTTAACAAAACATGAATTTAATATGAATTTTTATATGTTTGACGGTTAAAACTTCATATTTAAATTGTGTTTTCTTAAAAAATTCTAATTTTTTCTGGGAAACTTTTTTACAATATTCTACACATTTCTGAATAATTTCATTAAAAAAATACAAAATTTAACTTAAAAATAGGGACCAAAAGTAGTGTTTGAAAATTTTATAAGGACTAAAAGTTGAAGGAAAATTTTAGAGGAACTAAAAGGAAAAGTTGGTATATTTATAGGGAGCAAAAACATATTTAACCCTATTTTTTATAGGGAAAGTATTGATCTTTTATCAGTAGGTGAATTTAAAATAGAATAAAAATAAACTAAACAAAGTTGATACAGAATAAACAAAACAAAGTTGATAAAAAAGCAAATATGAAGTTTGTAGTTAAGATAAAAAAAAAAAAAATTAAAAAAATCTTGATAAGTAGGCATAGGAAAAATCGTAGATATCAACCGTTGAAGTTTAACAATAACATTTTTGTGATCAATGTACGCTCATTTTCTTACATGGTTTGCAAACAATAGTTTTTAGAGATTGGGGGTGTATTGGATTGAGATTTTAAAAGATTGTTTTGGAAGAAAAAAACCTTAAAGATTTTAAAAGACTTTGTGTGATTGTATTGATTTTGATGGATTTTAAAAGACTTTACTCAAAGGACTTTTTACAACTAAGATTTTTAATCAGGATTTTAATGGATTTATAACATAAACTTTTAAGATTTCAAAGGATTATATGAGATTTTAAGATTGAAAGGATTGTATAATTCTTAAGAATCTATTAAAATCTATAGACTTTTAAATACCAATAGACAATTCGTAAGTCATGAAAAATCTCAATTGAATACCAACGGATTTCGTTGCTTTAAAAAAAAGTCATGATTGTCTTAATTAAATACCACAAGATTTGTTTACATTTTATAAAAATCTTGATTGAATACTACTGGACTTTTTTATTATAAAAAAATATTTTAAAATCCCTTGAATTCTCAATTCAATACAACCCCTAAAATAAACAGTAATATTTTATAGAGAGATTAAGAACATGGTTAACTTTTGTAAAAAAAAAAAAAAAAGGAACATAGTTAACTATATTTTTTGTGAAATATTTAACCATATCTTACATCACCGGGCAATAGAATGGAAGCTATTTGAACCAAAAATAATAGAATGGAAGTTATAAACAATAACATAATATTAAAATACATGTCTCGCAATTATAAAGGAAAAGGTATCATAATCTCATATTAATAATATTCAAAATGAGACAAAAACATGTAAATTCAAATTAAGTAAGACTACCAAACTAACATGATGGTATATTTACTGCTTAAAAAAAATGATGGCTTTATTACCTTCCACGCAATGATGAACTAAGGATGGTGTTCAAGGAAGCTTGATAAGCAAGGAAGACAAAGTCTTGAAGAGAAAGGAAGAAAACTTGATGAGCAAGAATTCTTCTTATGCAAAAAAAAGGAAAATTCCTTATTAATTGTATTATCTTTTCTTCTCTTGTAAGTCAGCAAGGCTGATTCTTTTCTTATATATAGGCAATGCCTAGAGCAATGAACATCAATGAATTTTGATAGAAAATTACACTTTACGTATTTACGAGATTATGTGTCTCTTTCGGTTTTGGATTGGACCATTCCCTTTGATCTTATTAAGTAACCAAGTTTTCCTGTAGTGATCATTCCCCAAGGCTTATCATTCATCTTCTTTATAAAAATTTGAGTGTGGTGTCATCCCCCTCCATTTCTATCTATTCCATATTTTTGTATTGCTATCTTTTTATTATTTGTTCCTAGAATTCTGCATATTTCTTTTCCATTGATAAGTGTAACGGTTTGGTTTGGATCGGTTTTTGGTCAAAAAAAGTTCAAACCAATGAAATCTTCACCGGTTTGGTTTGGTTTTTACTATTTTTCAAAAAATAAACCGAACCAAACTAGTTGGTTTGGTTCGGTTTGCATTGGTTTGGTTGATCGGTTTGCTTGAAAATACGATTAAAAAAATTCATATTTTCACAAATTTGTATTTCATGTCTACAACATACTCAAATATTTCATAGAACTTTGTTTTCCATGTTCTCTCTTTTTCAAACTACTTTGTATAATTAACATGAAAAAACTAACATGAGATGAACGATCACATCGACGGTGAGGAACAATAGATTAGGTGAGACTTACGTTTAGTGTTTCTTTTTAGTAGAAACGAAATAGAGTGTGAGGGATGAGATGAGATGATGATAGGAGAAAGTGAATAAATTAAGGAGTATTTTATGTTGAACTTAATTTTGAGCTTAATCACAAGTGTGTGTGCACGCGTGTGCGCGTGTGTATATGTGTGTGCGCGCGTGTGTGTGTGTGGAAGGATAATATTACTAAAATGGGGAGTGATGTTAGCGTTGAGTTTGTTCCATGCTTTGCAATGGCTAAGTGACATGCAATTTGATAATGTTGACTTCGTTTTAGATTCAAAGATTGTTACAAATGTTTTCCATGCTAACCATGTTGATATCATGGAATTTGGTCAAATGATCTCAGCGTGCAAGAACCACACTACTACTACTTATTTCACAAACTCTCGGATTGAGTTTAACAGACGACAAGCAAATGGAGAAGCTCACACCATTGTTGGGGTTGCCTCATCTGTACGGATCCTTTGCATTACTTTCTGTGTTGTTGATCTTTCTCTTTTGTACGGATCAACAGTTTTCTTGCAAGCCTAATTATCTGCAAAGATTTCGCTAATAGTTGAGTCCACATCAGTGAATAAAATCATAGGAGTAGTTATTTTATAGCAGATGATAATCAATTTCTATAGATTTTGATTGTTGGTGGTTAATTGTATAATCATTCGTGTTATAAATAATGAATTAATATTATATGGTGTTAAAATCATTTGATTGTTTGAAAATCAAATCCCAAATGTATATCTTTCTGTATTATTGCTAATTGATACATTTGAATGTGGCATCAAATTTGATTTGATTCTTGAAAGGGAAGGCCAACATTGTTTCTTCCTTTTTTACCCGTACCTTGATGTGGCTATTATGTGATTCAAATCCTTGTTGTTTTGCCTAATTATAGCTTACTTCATAAAGAAGAATTAACTCTGTTGGTATAGCCACAAAAGTAAAACTACTCCAATTTTCTCCAGCATTAAATGCTTGAAACTCCCAATTAATCACATGTGCTATTATAACCACAAAATTCTCCACGAAAGTCACAATTTTTGGTAATTCTAACAAATGACGCAATCAAAAGAAGCTCAAACTAAAACAAGTACAAACAATTACAAATTCAAATCAAATGCCAATTTACCAAAACAAACAATTCCAATACAAAAAGCAATGAATCAACAATTTCTATACTCTCCCAAATCAATGTTCTTCCTCGAAAGCTACTCATCACCAAACACTAAAAAATGAACAAATTTGCAAAACCCAATTAAATGTCCAATTACCCTAAAACAACAAATTTTAAAATTATAAAGAACTTGACTGTTAAGGAAAGACAAATGAAAAAACTACTCAAATATTTCATAGAACTTTGTTTTCCATGTTCTCTCTTTTTCAAACTACTTTGTATAATTAACATAAGAAACTAACATGAGATGAACGATCACATCGATGGTGAGGAACAATATATTAAGTGAGACTTACGTTTAGTGTTTCTTTTTAGTAGAAACGAAATAGAGTGTGAGGGATGAGATGAGATGAGATGCTGATAGGAGAAAGTGAATAAATTAAGGAGTATTTTATGTTGAACTTAATTTTGAGCTTAATCACAAGTGTGTATGTGTAGGCGCGCACGTGTGTATATGTGTGTGCGCGCGCGTGCGTGCGTGTGTGGAAGCAAACCAAACTATATCGATTTTGGTTGGTTCGGTTCGATTTTGAACGGAACCAAACAAGGTTGGATATTTTTCAGTTTGGTTCGGTTTGTATTTTCGGTTTCATCGATTTTGTCCAAACCACTTACACCCCTAGATATCCACGTAGAATGACAAACCAAAGAATTATTTGTTCTAATCATCAGCTTTCAGATGACGTGCTAAAATTACCAATGATATGCACATAGAATGACAAACCAAACAATTGAATAGTCATTACATATGATACGAGGCTTTTGAAGAACCCATTGACTCTTCTACCACATGGCACCAATTCTTTTGTTTATCGTAAAAAATTGCAATTTTATAATTTTAGAAAGTAAATTTGTTAAAATTTCTTAAATTCATATATTCCTATTTATGCCCCTGATTCATAAAAGGTACGGTTTTTTGTGGGCCAAGTTAAGAATGCAAGTCTAGCGACACTCAATAACAGCGCTTTGAGGGTGTGTTTGGTTCGGAAGAGAAGTTGGGAAGAGAGAAATATGTAAGAGAGGGTTTGAGAAGAGAGAAAGGGATGAGAAATAGAGAAGATTTGATGTATTGTTTGGTATAAGAGAAAGAAGAGAGAAATAGATGAGAAAGAAATGTTATTATTTTTAAAAAGACAAAAATATCCTCGATAAGACAACATTATAATTTGTGATTAATTAAAAAATCAATGGCATATTAGACTTTCTTGTCTTCTTCCCTCTTTCTTCTCACTTTTGAAGAGAAACAAAAAAGGTATGGGGCCCAACATTTATTCTTCTCTCTTCTCAATTTCTCTTCTTGCCAAACAAGAGATAAATGAGAAATCTTTTTTGAACATCAAAACTCTCGTATCAAGTAGGGAGTGGTTCCAAAAAAATTCAAGCTTCTGCTACCGCAAGGAAAAAGGTAAACCATATTTTAGCTTTGGGAGACGACCAAGGTGTCAAAGTTACGGACAACCCAGGTTTGAGTACTATATAGCAAAGAAATATTTTCTAGAATTGTTTCAAAGAAAGATTAGTAACATGACACTTGTGGTGGAGGCAATTCGGCATTCCATTACTTATGATGACAATGTTACGCTTACGGTACCTTTTTAAAAGGAAGAGTTTAAGGAAGCTATTTTTACGATGCGACAAATGCTCAGGTCTGGATGGCTATAACCCGCGATTTCGTTAACACTTACGAGTTCTTGTAGTAAAGACATTTTTAAGGATTGATGTGTGTTGCTTGATACTAGTCAGTTCCCAGCATCTCTGAATACATCCAATATTGCCTCATTCTTAAAGGTAATTCCCAAACTACTATGAAATGTTGATTGCCTATTGCCCCGTGTAACGTCTTGTATAAAATAATCTCGAAAGTGCTTGCAAACAAATTGAAAGTTTTCCTCCCAAAAGTATTTTTGATACTCAATCTGTTTTTGTTCAGAGTCGATCAATTCTTGATAATGTCATGGTGGCTATCGAGGTTATCCACTATATGAAGACTTAGATGAAGAATAATGATGGTTGTGTTACGCTTAAGCTGGACATCAGTAAGGCGTATGATCGCATTGATTGAATGACTATGTATGTGGAAACAACTTACTATTTGGTAATTGTCAACAATGAAACGGTGGGACCTATTATTCCGGGGCGTGGTTTACGACAAGGAGACTCGTTGTCCCCTTATCTTTCCATCTTTTGTGCCGAGGGTCCTTCAAGTTTTAGTTAATCACTTTCAAAATTATGATTCTTGAAACATAGTAGATAGTCTTATAATTATAGCTCGGTTGGTAGTTAAATGGACATTGATTTGATGAAAACTAAGTTCAAATCCTAGATTACTCATTTCTCCATGCTCATAATGTGTAAGTCTAGTACTCATTTCTCCATGCTCATAATGTGTAAGTCTAGTCACTAGACTACTTGACAAAAAAAAACAGTGGATGGTTAACAAGTCAACCAATTTTTAGTGATGATTTTAAAACCACACCATCGCTTGTTGCTTGTTCTGTTTGCTAAAAGTTTGGAAAAGTGGCAAAAACTACATATTCAAGAAAAGGAAAACGTGGTTGGTAGAGGATTGAAGAAAATATTCCAGTGCTCGGAGGAAGAAAATTCCAAATTGTGAAATTGAATGGTGACCGATTGTCATTATTTTTCTAATTTTATCGTGTATGAATTAAAATATGAACACAGCTGACTTTTTAATCATTTCTCATGTGCCTGTCAAATTTTTAAGACTTAAAGAACCAATTAAAAAAATAAAAATAAATAAAATAAAACATGACGGTTGAATCTGAATGTGTAAAGAATGTTAAAGGACCTGTGAAGCAATTTTGCCTATGTTTTTTTACAAAAGCAGACACAGAATCAAACAACTAAACTTATGCTTAAGCAATGGAAGTATGTCATAATCGCTATGAACCTGAACTAGAACTAAAGTATGAAACCACTTAAAGGCAAAGGAATAAAATCACAAGAGAATTTCCCATAACAAATTTCTGCAGCAGATTAAAAACTTCAAAAAGGTATAAATAGGGACAGAAACTACACGAGCTTAAATAGCAACTACAAACAAAGAAAGCAATCTCTTCAATTCACTGAGGCATTTGAGAGTGTGGTCCGCCTTGTTGTGAGTTTGGAGGCATCCCAGGTTGATTTCCGGACTGCAGAATTAGTAAAATTAAGAATTAGTTCCCTTTGAAATTGGACCTTAAACTTCCAAGAACAAATCGATTAATCATGAAACTAGAAATATGATCATGTAATAGAGTTGATAACATATCTCAGAAAGCAATCTATCAATGCATTTAATCAGCAGCACATTACCAATTAGGATTGCATGGTAAGATAAGATAGACCTATTCTATATCATGCAATAACACATACGGCGCGTTTGATTTGCAAAACAGTGGTACAAAATATAACTATACAGGAGAGAAATAGAGGTAATATTTTTTATGTTGGAAATTAAAAATGGTATTTTGGTACTGTTAATGGTCTGTACTCTGCACAGAAGCTGTCTCATGGGTTAGTGATGGACAAGGATTCATATTTGTGTTCAGTCCCTTGCTATCTATTTTGTTCAGTCTCATGATCAGTTTCTATTTATAAATCAAATAAGAGTACAAAAAATTGTTCAGTCCAGTTCCCTATTTTTTAGCAAATCAAACACACGCTTAGGAAACTAAATGGAAATAACATAGACCTCGCAATCGGTCAACAGTAAGAAATTGAGACAAATGATAAAACATGTCCGGATTACAAAAATGTATTTCAGACATGTTCACCCTAAGTTTTCGCCCAATATCAAAACTATTCTTTGGAGCTTGAAGACCTTGAGCGCCAGTTTCAGCGATTCTATAGGCAATAAAATGTTGCTTAAGATCATCAAGTCTAACAGCCATTTCTTGACACTTTTTGATTAGTCTCTTACATACAAATATTTATTCTAGAGACAACAGAAACGAAATGAAAGGAACTTTTTTCATTATTTACAAGTCATGAATGAGCTGTATGAAAAGCGGAACCAAAAATAAATGCATACTCCTGTGCCTTTTTCTCAGCTGTGCCAAGCTACATCTCTTGTGAAATATAAAGAGAGAGTGGAAATAGGAAGGGGGTGGATGTAGAGATGGGAAAAGCTGATGTTTAAATACAGGCAGATCATATTTCTACTCTGATACCATAACACAGTTTAAGGAGAAGTATAATTTATGATAAAAGAAAAGGATCAAAACCAAAATATGTTTTAACTTACAAACAACTGAACTTACAAGCATGATGTGAAAATATGCAGTTTATGAAGCAACATATTATCTTACCTGGTAAGGATTATACCCTTGCATCATGGGCATTTGTCCGCCTTGTGGTCTGTTAAATGGAGCACCTTGAGGATAATTGTTATTTGGTGGCCCTTGCATATTGTTTGGGAAACCTCCCATAGGCGGTCCTCCACTTGAAGACAAGGATCCTGAATGCATTTGATTCATGCCCCCATAATGACCTTGTGGCATTGGAGGGCCCATCTGATTCATTGTACCTTGCATCCCCTGAAGGACAAAAAATTGATTGGTTCTGTTAAATGTGCATTTCAACATTAGAGATACCCTATCAACCACTATCTGTTAAGTTAGAGCACATTTACTTTAGTGGTTTGCTTTCTTATTGTACTCTCCCTATAGACATGTGTCCCCGATGTCGGGTTTTATCTATTTAAGTCAAGAATGATATACATGTCATTCTTGACTTCAATTTGACATTCTTAACTTCAATTTTAAAAATGAGATCAGATTTTGTTTCACCTGATTATAATTTATATATAGTGAAAAATTATAGTGAATTTAAAAGAAACTATGCATATTAGGGAGAGAGAAAAAAAGGAAAGAAAACCTGCAATACATGGCCTACTCTTTCATTACTAAAAACCTACATCGCAATTGTTTGTAAAATTAATTATTTCACTAGCCGTGCACGACACCAACTAGAAAATTGAAGTTAAAGTGCCACAGCAAGAGGTTCAAATCTGTTTTTTTTTAAATAAGAGGTTCAAATTTGTTGAAATCTATATATCTGCTATGATTTGGTTTATACAAAAAAAAAAATATAATTGTCAGTACATCAACTGCAACTACAATTCCTGCAAAAGCAGAAAAGAAATCCGAGTGTGCATCAAGAACCTATCTCTTGACTAAATTATATAAATATGCAATGCACACACAAAAATGTCCTCATGAAAATTGATAAACAATGTAACACATGTGTAGATTGTCTATGTGTATTGGGCTACCAAAAAGGAGAATTATTCTTAGATCATATAATTATTTGATTAGAATGCATTGTACAGAGACCCTCTTAATGATGGTGTGAATTGCTTGCAGCACATATATAAAACATGAGACAGCAGTTACAGAAAGAGATGGCTGACATTTTGCAATTGTTTAAAGAGCATGCATCTGTTCAATATGCAAGGCAGCCAATACCATTCCACTTATATTATAAAGAAAACCACAGTAAAATAAATAGCTAAACTTAGCTGGCTAAGAGCCCAAGAGAGGCCGGAAAACATAAAGAGATGCTAAAATAAGGAGAAAGTAAAGCATCTTTTTTTTTAACAGTGGCCAAGCACGTGGATATTCTACAACTTCCTTCCAAAAGATTTCAAGTTACACCTATCAGATACTGTCGAAATAGGCATTATATCATGCTAATCCTGCAAGAATATATCAACCAAAACACCCAACATCTAGACCCCAGCAGCCCCCGTATACACAACTCAAACAATCTAACGCTTGAGGTAGGAACTGCCTCCAGATAATTTTACTATGTTAATAAATATAAAAATCAGAATAAAAAAGATCTTTGAACACATACCATGGGTCCTGGAATTGGCATTGAATGAGATGTAGGCACTGGTAAAGATCCTGGCATTCCATGTGGCATTTGGGGGGGAGGGCGGGGCAAATGTTGGTGAGGGACCATAGGGGAATGGGAAGAGTGTTGTATCTGTGGCATATTTGGAGGCATAGGCAAAGGGCCCATATGTTGTTGTAGCTGTTGCTGATGTTGTGGAATCTGCTGTGGATTCTGTTGGAATGGTTGTTGTTGGTTGGGGTTAAGAAGAGAGGGATGTGGACCTGGGGGAAGAGGAGGAGCACCTATTGAACCAGGATGGGGCTGCTTCTGCTCCCCTTGAGACCCATCAAAAGAAGGAATAGATAAGGGCATTGCAACTCCAACACCTGGAATGGTACCCTCATTTCGAGTCATCAACCCAGGGGGAAATGGTCCTGGAGTTGTTGGGCCTTCAGGCATTACAAAATGGCCCGGTACACGACCAGCAACAGGATTTTGCTCGGCATATCCTGACAGATGAACATATTCAAACTAATGTCAAATAATTTATTAATTGCTTTTGTTATAGGCAATTTTTCTAATTAAAGAACAACCATCCAAGCCTACAATAATAGTTTAATACTGAAAGAGTGCACTTATCCATATTGGAGTATATTATCGATTAGCATAGATACATTCGAGTAATATTACATCCTTCTGTAAACAGAATGAACGGTTGGGAGTTAGCTTAACTGCTACTAATGTAAGGTGAATGTACAGCTGGTAGTTATCTTAGGGTGTGTTTGGTTTGCAAAGTACTGGACAGAACAGTACAAGACAGAACAGCACAACACAAGGCAGAACAGTACATGACAAATTTTAATAGCATTGGATAATTTTTTTTGTTTTATATGATTTTTGGGGGACGAAATGCTATTTTGGTATTTTAGACAACTTGTACGTGGGACAAAAAGTTGTGCTGTGGTTTGGTGAGGGACAAAAATATCAGTTTTTGTCCTGTCCCTTGCCTCGAGTTTATCCTGTACCTGAAACAGTTTTATAAATCAAACACTGGACAACTGAAGTTGTTCTGTCCTGTCCTTCATTTTTTAGCAAATCAAACGCACCCTTAACCTTTATGAAATTGTAACTAAATGTATCAGATCTATAGGTTCTGTTGACCCAGGATTTACCTATATATAATATGTGTTGTATTCTTCTCAGATTTAGATAAAATAACTTAAGATTCAGTTCAATCTCTATCTATCTATCTATCTCTCGTTCTCTCTCTACCATATAAGACTACTAATCCAGAAATGTAGAACAAGGAAAGCAACCTGAGCCTACTAACTATGAAATTCAGTAATTAGATGACAACAATTGACAGCAGAAGATTTTGATTTTAAACTGAAGACAGGAGGGAGCATACTGCATCATTTTCCATGATTGGAATAAAGCATACCTTGAATGCCATTGTTGTATCTACTATCACGGGCACTGTCTCCTGGCCTGTTTCTAGACCAAAACTTTGTTGTATGATCACTGCTACCACTGCACGAGAAAATATTAATGTCACGACATATAACTTGAAGTTGGTTATCACTTTCTTCATATAGCTACAGACTACCAGGGTTCTCAAATCATGAATTTCCAAGCTAAGTTTCAATTGCAAATCATCAAATTGGAAGATTCAAAGACACAATGAAAATTAGATTGAAATGTGCCATACGAAATATGTTAGCACCTGATGTAATAATTTTGAACTAGGAATTGACAACTTAAACACACGGCTCAAAAAAACAAAATCACAACTCACATCATTTCATAACTGAGAACAATTTCGTGTGAAGCATGAACATAGCTGGTTTTTGGTGTGTCCCTGTATCGACGCTGAAGTGTCGGACACCGAATTTGGGTGTCAAATTAAAAAAAATAAAAATAATGCACCGACACAAGTGGTTCACCATTCTAGTGTGGGAAGCGACGCCTTGTAAATTATAAAATGATATATTGTGTTCAAATTTTATAGTTTTTATGCAATGGTTTGCAACTAGTTCTAGATATTTATAATTTTTCGGCCTACGTATGTGTTTTTAATAGGTTGGGTTTTACTTCTAACTTTCATTATGTGAGCCATCAAATTTGTCCTCTTTTATCTTTTATAAATGTGTTCATATAGCTACGCTACCAGTATCAAACTTGGAGACTTACGCCACTAAATAACTTCATGTATGAAATGAAATTTATCATTCCCGCTGTTGAATTATGTGGTATTATGTTCACAATATTGTATATCAAATTTCAAATAATCGTGGATTGTCAGTTTTTTATTTGTATGAAATCTCAGAATTTTGAAAACAAATGAATGAGCTAATTGAATAGAATGATTTAGTAGCATTCCTTCCATTTCTTTTCATTTAAGTTTATTTCACTGTCAATTTCTTTGATAACAATTAGTAAAAATGAAGATAGATAAACTACACAATATACAATTAACAGAGAGGCATATATGTGAAACAGTAACCTAAAACCCTTGACCAAGCAAAACTAAGAAGAGACGGAGAGAGAAAACAAGCAATCATAGAACTGTGCACTGAGCAGCAAAGTTTTGTTCACCTGCACAGAAGATATCCAATAGGATGCCATGCAAGATCCCACACATTATTATCATGAGCGTTGGAAATTTCAATTTGTGGAGTATCTTGCCTGCAAAATACATGAAAATGTAATCATCACAAAAAGCAACAGATACCAAATAAGAAAAATAAATGTGAGGAAAAATCATTTAAGTACCTACAAAATATAAATACAAGTAATCAAAATTATAAATACAGCTGAAACAAATCCCAATGAGAAAACTAATATCTGTTTATTTTAATATCTCAGCGATACTGTAGACTGAAAAGGGGATGAGCTGTATTTTTGTGATTTTAGTTTTAATTACAAAAATGTGACTTCGTTTTCATTGTGTTTCTTGTTTTCCCGAAGGGTTTCTTTGGTTTGAGAAAATATTATCTGTTTTTGTTTCGTATTCAATAGGAAATAATAAAAAACATCACCTTTATTTTAATCTTGTTTTCAAATAGGATTAAAAAACCCTAAATAGAAAGAAGAAGAAAGCATTTTTATTTGTTTTCATCATTTCTTATATAATTCTTCGAAAGCAGAAAAAAGTTAAAAAAAGGTGGCAATTTTATGATTATTGACAGAAACGAAAAAGAAGAAAAAACAAGTTTTTTTTCAATCGAAAC
>Ga0315914_1004965_pt1 | contig 19635 bp, 9 predicted proteins | sample MpolenodulesMG_FD_203920 | JGI IMG/M metagenome (GOLD analysis project Ga0315914, IMG submission 203920) | Medicago polymorpha root nodule microbial communities from Los Angeles, California, United States - elongated nodules | ecosystem: Host-associated > Plants > Roots > Nodule | place: USA... | reverse complement strand
AAATTTCAAAATACTTTTTTGGCTTAATTGCACTTTTGACCCCCTATGTTTTAAGAAGTTGCGATTTTGGCCCCCTAACTAATTAAAATACAAAACAGCCCCCTATGTATTGGATCTTTGGCACTTTTGGCCCCCTAGACCAATTTTGACTCGGTCAACGCTGACGTGGCACTTCAAAGCCGCCACGTGTGCATTGCTTTGAAGTGCTACATCAGCGTTGACCGAGTCAAAATTGGTCTTGGGGGCCAAAACTGCCAAAGGTCCAATACATAGGGGGCTGTTTTGTATTTTAATTAGTTAGGGAGCCAAAATCGCAACTTCTTGAAACATAGGGGGCCAAAAGTGCAATTAAGCCAAAAAAGTATTTTGAAATTTCGAATCATTTTTCCTTTTTATATATAATGTCCCTTCAGAATTAAGTACGGTTTTAAGAGCATAGTCTCTTCGATAATTTATGTCCCTTTGAAATAAATAATATTTTTAAGATCATAGTCTCTTTTGAGGTATAATATCTCTTTGAAAATTAAGAATGATCTTAAGAATATATTCTTCTTCGATTATTGGAGAAGTTAGAGGTTAGAATGGTGGTGACACCATATTTGAGTGGTTGAGATACCATATTGATACTTGAAGATAATTTGGAGAAATTGATTAGATCGTTCAAATCCTCTGATTATCTCTATCTTGTAGATTGTACCTAAACCATAAAAATGTTCCTCTAGTTTTATGATGGTTAATAAATATAGCTTTGATCTTCTTTCAAAAAAAAAATATAGCTTTGATCAATATCTTGAATTAGACCTCTTCTAAGATTACAACCCCCCAACTTCTTAGGTGAGCTCGTATCTTAGAAGGTTTTTCAATACGTTAATCTATCATCGCAATGTACAACAGTCTATCCCTAGATTAATCAGTTTGATTGAATAGTTTAATTAGATCCAAGTTAAAAGTTATGGTCAATAGTAATTCAATCTTTAAAATTATTTATATTTGATCAAAACATAAAAATCATTAAGCACAAATTAAACCGAATAAAACTAGATTTGCATTCATATTAAATATTGTTTCATAACCTACATGACTCAAATAGATCTAATCAGTTTCATCTTTGTATCTAATCACTAAGAACTTAGCTACTCATAATTGAAATTTTACCAACCAAATTCAAAGTAAACATTACATACATGAAGACCAACTATTAGTTTGATGGTAAGCCACCTATTGAATCTTTAGTATTCTATCTCAAAAATCATGTTTTTCTCTCCAAAATTTAGAACTCTCTCCGAAAGCAAGTTCAACTTTTATAGGTAGATTCTGGGCGTCTCAAATCGTGTCACGATGACAAAAATTGTGACACGATACTTTCATTGATTTCAATTTTATATTTTGGCGCTCCTCCAAATCATGTCACGATTTCTTGGCGGTATCAATTCTCAAATTTTGGTCAAAAATCGTGACACGGTGTTGTTAACTCCTTTGCACTTTCTTCACTTTCGGTTGTCTAAGAACACTAAAAACTGACTAAAATATCGAAGTAACTAATAAAACATGTGATGTGATGACATCATGTCATTAATATACAAATGCAACAAACATGATACATCATTCATAGTGATCAACTCACCATTTAGGAGATGGAAGCTAAGCTACTTATCTTCACATATGCCAATAGGTTCTCTCTAAGACCAACCATTGTATGGTTGCGGTAAAGTAGAGATCTTCTAGCATGATTGATACACTTCATTATATCATGAAACAAAAATAAAAAAATGCATTAATAACTATCACCAATTATATACGATATAGATATAATTACTTAAAACAAAATATCACCATTTAAAAAAAATATATCATCACAAAAAAAAAATGAACTACATTATTTAATATTTACTTTCGAACAAATATGAATTTTGATGAATTAATTTGCTTCCGAAAAGTAAACCTTAACTGTTGAATCTAAGGCGAAAATACAAAAGAAAATGGCTACTACATTGGTGTCATCAAATCTTTGGACAAGAACCATTTTCCTATTCTCATTTTTCCATAAAAACAAAACCAAAATACTCACACACCGTTACAATTCCTATTCGCCACTCTCAACAACAACAACAACAACAGCCATGAACGACAACGCTGTTGTCTCCTTACAAGAATGGCAAGGTTGGGGCACCACTTCACCTGTCCCAGCTATGGTCACCCAAATCGCTGAAGATTTGAAGCTTCTTGAGAAAGATTTCGATTCTCAGATGAAATTTGGTCGCGCCGGTGGAAAGTTACAAGTGAGTATGTTTTTTCGAGAAAACGCTGTTTAGTCGGTACTTGTTTTGTGTGTGATGTGATTGACTTGGTTGATTTTTAGGGGAATTTTGGACAGCAGGAAGATAAGAAGCACCGTGCAACTTATAAAGCTTTAGCTGATTCTGAAGAAAAGCTTAAATTTTATTCGGCTAGACAAATAGCTTGTCGTGTACTTGGTAGCAAGGGTTATCTTTGTCAAAAGGTTTCATTTAATTGGTTTTCGCGTGATTCATGTTGTTGTCGTTTTTGTACACATTGATTAATAGAAACCATTAGTAATTTAGGGTTTGTTTCGCAAACACAATAAGCTAGTTATATGTGGTTGTTGTTGCTGCTGTGTATTGGTTGTGGTGACTGGTGATGATAATGCATCTGACATTTTGCTTTTTAATCTTGCTTTCAATTATTTTTTTGTAGTGCTGGCTTGCTATGGAAGATTGTATGTGTTCACAAATTACATCCTCTTTGCTCTTTCCTGGAATAAAGTTTTGGTTGTATATGCATCCCAAGGTTTGGACATATAATATATATGACTTGTGAATTGTGATTTGGTTATGGTTCTCATTTTTTGTGTTTTGTATAGTTTTCATAAAGTATTTACTTTTTAGTCTTCATATGCAGGATTTTTTACGACAGAACAACACTGGAAAGGTTTTATGGCAAGTTTTTGGGGTTGATTGTGCAACTTTGTGCCTTTATGGCATTCCTGAACATGAACAAATCATGTGGAATTCCTTTAAACTGGCAGGTCTCTCAATTCATAACAATTGCCAGTCACTACTATGGTTTCTGTTCATTCTAGTAGTCAGATTCGATCTTGGAATTCTTAACTGGCATAGTTTCTACTATTTCTATTGTCTATGTTTCTTGAAGAGTTTGTTATAATATAATCGACTCTTGCTGCTTCTAAAATGATATAAGAAATGTAAAGTATAATATTCTATATCGTCCTAATATGGCTGGGAATAAATGTTTGTATTCCTTCATTTCAACTAGTGTCCATTACTTAGGTCGTGTGTTTTTACCTTAATTCAGGAAGAAGTAACGTGTGGTGCCTTTATCCCAACAAGAATGCCGTTTTGGAATCCGTTGAAAATGCATTTGGTCAGGAACCAGATGCAAATAATGAAGTATCATCAGAAAAGGTATATGCATTGATTACTGTATTTCTAATTATTGATATAATATTATTATTTATTTTTTTCAACAACCATTGAATTGAACAAGAATAATTTAGTAGATTTCAACCTTGAGGAGAAGGTTGTTTTGAGGAGGGGTGTATTGTTAAAGATATAGGACAAGCAGGAGGTTGTTAGGATCAGTGGCGTTGCCAGGAACTTGATTCAAGGGGTTCAAATTATTTTTGTTTCAATCCACCATCAAGTATGTCACAGTGTGTTCCGATGTATTGTTTATTTTGGATAGTAACGAAGTCTTACGGTTTTGTACTTATAAAAAGAGCTCATTGGGCTGAGAAGTATGATTATTGTATATAAACTACATTTGATCTTGATTTTTAAACAATATGAGACTTTAAGGTGTATCGATACTTATACTTTTTATATTTACCATGTATATGAAAAAAATAATTTTTTTATATGATATAGATATGCACACACATTAAAACTATGCTAAAATTCAGATATATTTAATAAAAGTTATGTATTTTGCGAAAATGTCAAACAATTGAAAATGGACCAAGAAAAAAAAAAGTCGTTTTAAATGCTACTTTAAATTTGGCCAAAGAAAAAAATACTACTTTAAACAAATGTTCACTTAAAAAAATGCCGTTTTAAATACTACTCAGAGCTATGCCACTTTATTGATTTGAATAAATTTATTGTTATTGCAACATCTTTAAATTTCTTTAATTAATAAATAAATGGAGAGAAGCATGACTGCAATTGCAGCTTTAATATAATGAGAGAGTGTGATAGCTTGCAGTAAGTTAGGAGAAATTGTCCCGTGAGCATAGCTCAGTTGGTAGGACAATGCATTATTATATGCAGGGGTCGGGGTTCGAACCCCGGACACCCCACTTATTCACCTTATAAGGTGAATTCTAGCCACTAGGCTACCTGACCAAAAAAAAAAAAAGTTAGGAGAGATTAGACAACATAGGTGCAAAAAGGGTTCAACATTCAAATTTCAAAGGATTCTAAGTCAATAAAATACAGATTTTTAGTGTAAACTTATAGAGTTGAGGAGGTTCATTTGAACACCCTGACTAACACATGGCTCCACCCATGGTTAGGATATGCAATAAGAGAATATTTGTATAAATAAGAGAATACAAGGATATATGACATATCCTTAAAAAAAGGACAGAGGACATAATTGAATATTTGTAAAGTTCAGTGAATAGAGTAGTGACTCTACTGTGAAGGAGAAACCCTTGGAGGAGAGATATTTATCTTATTTTCGATCTTTCAATAAAATAGTTCATTCTTTTCAGTTTAATTCTTGGGTTCCTATCTATATGTACCTTGAAGTAATTTACATTAATTGAGCCTGGTCAATTACTTTCCATTTTCATGTATTTAATGGGAAATTTGCTTGCTGTTGTTTGACCTATGAAGTATATAATATTAATTTATGCAAATGAGAAGAAATGAAATTGCACTACTGGTATGCTAGCTGCTTTTTTGTTTTGCCTGCAGCAATCAATGCATGTATGTGTACTATGTACACACACATACATGCATATATCTTTGTTTATCTCTTGTGAAGTCAGTGGTACTTGTGAACCAAAATTCATTTGTTATTGCTTCTTTTGACATTTTTGATATAGATTTCGCTATTTGTCTTAATTATAAAGCAGTTAAAAGAAGATACAACTCAGCATTTTATTTTGATTGATGGGACATGGAGCAATTCAGCAGCAATGTTTAGGCGACTTCAGGTAACTTCTGGTTGGATTTGTTCTGCGTTTTCTTCAGTTTAAAATTGAGAATTTTCGTAATATGACCATAGTTGATCATCCCAAAATTAACCTACTGGTGATTAGGGGCCCGGATAGAATAAAATGTTATTGAGCTGCATATTTTTATGTATAGGTTTTAATTTCCAACTCTTACAAATGTAAGTTGACTTAAAAAGGGCAACCCGGTGCACTAAAGCTCCCGCATACGCAGGGTCTGGGAAGGGGTCCCATCATTGGTGTATTCTACACAGCCTTACCCTGTTAATACAGAAATAATGTTTAAAACATCTAGCATAGGATCTAAATACAATTTGATACTATGTACACAGTACATATTAAACAGTCTAACTTAGTAATAAAGCCAATTCCAATATGTTGGGATATAAAATATTGGATAATTAGGGTAGTAAAGAGTTAGTTAGTAGAAGTTATTTTGAATGAGTTAGCAGAAGTCATTTTGTCCGACTCACAATCCACAGCAATATAGCACACAAAAAGAGCATATAAGTTCAAAATCGTTGGACAAAATGACAAATTACAACATTCACAATTACTAGATTCCACTCGTTGGAGCTAGATTCCACTCGATAGAGCTAGGTTTGAGCTCATCAGAGTTTGGATCCTTTATCTTGTTGGCCAGTTAGGTTCAATGTAAACCTCAAAAGGGAAGGTTGTTCATATTTTCTGGTCTGTGAGTTCGACTATCTTGAGAGCTATGGGGTTGAGACTTAATACAAAGCCCCTTTTCTCCTTTATAGATGGGGTCATGTGGGACGTTAAATGCATCTGTTGAATTGAACAGCTGTGGTTGATGTTTTGCGCACTATGGGGTTTTATCATTTAGCTGTTGGATTTTTTGTTTTTTTAAGAAACACCAAACTACTCATTTTAGACATATCTGGTGGAAAATGACCATTATGTTGTAGACTCGTTAAATTGTACAAGTCTATGCAAGTGTACTCGGGTTCACACAAATAATTTTGTATGAGTTAACTCGATTTTGATGCCAATAATCATAAGCTTGCATGGTTCTATTCTATGAGTTGACTTGAGAATTTGAATACCATTTTTTTTTTTTTTAATATTTTTGATAAAGACAACCATGGTTAGATCTACGTCATTTAGTTGATATCAATTTTCTCAAATAGCAGATATAGTGGCTATAGCAGTATAGCATAACAAACTTTTAACAAACTGTCATTGTTCTGCATACAAAGTGTTGTTAAATAGTGGCTATAGCAGCACTATAGCACTGTAACATAGCAGAATTTGAACAAACTGCTATTTTCTGTGATCCGCGATTGACAACACTGGTTGATATGAAACTTTTCTACCTTTCCTAAAGAAAAATAAGATGATATCAAGTAGATGAATATCCTGTAGGTTATAATCACTGTACTTAAAGCATAGATTACATAAATTTTATTCCCAATTGCTCCATTGGGCCATTATGTTTGAACTTTGAAGATATTTTTGACTTAAATTTTTCTACAAAGTATGAATTTATTTGCCACAAATGCTTCCGTACAAACTGCTGCCAATTATGTTGTAGAATGCTGCATGTTTTCTGTTGCAAGTTGCTGTTGGTTAAAATTATGGGAGAAAATGGAAAAATTCATTGTTTTAATAAACAATACTTGCATAAGTTAGCACTGTTTCTGATAAGATAATTGTGGTTCTGCTAAGAAAAATGCATCAATTTTGGCAGCGGAGCTTTGCAAGCTGGGAAAAGATTACCTGAATAGTTTAATGCCTTTTCTTTTGATACAAGATTCTAATAGAGATTTAGATGTTATAATGCTATGTAATACTTTGTTTAATAGGATTTCGTTCCTCTAAAGTGAGTAGTTAATAAAGTGAGAAAATATATGGTTGATATTATCCATGATTTGTTGTGCAAATGCATTCATTGATTTGTTTATCGACCGTTGATGTTTCTCACTTTAAAAGAGTCTTGCCCTATTTAATCATGCTTTTGCATCTTAGGATGAAAAGGCCTATGTGGCCTTGTACAACTTAGACCTAATAATATGAAATTTCAATAAAGGCATAGTTTTATTTTAGACTCTACATAGTAATATACTGACACTGCCTGCAAAGATATTTTTATCTGAGATATAGTCATAAAATATTAAAGACATGTAATGTTCAAGTTTTTCAATTCAATGGAATGAATTAATTTATGCTGAAACACCATTTACAAAATATCTATGCGAGGTATGATATTTTGTTTTCAACAGGATCAAGCAAAGACAATTTGGGGAGATGAGGACCTTTCCTGTATATCGCTAAATCCTGGTACTTCTGCCATGCATAAACTTAGGTGAGAGAGAAAGTGAACTTAAGATTAACTTTTCATCTCTGCTTTTCCTCTCCCTGCTTTCTTATCTCAGTTATTGGATTTTTGCTGTGTTTGATGTGAAGTCTAATTCCGATTTATGCTATTTTGAGGGCAGGCCCCAACCATCTTGGGATCGTACATGTACAGCAGCCGCTGCTGCTGGCCTGCTCTTGGAGCTCCACCTACTTCCGAGGTTTAGCTCAGCTGAATTGGATAAACAGGCAGAAACAGTTGAACATGCTTTAACGGTTCTATTAGAAGCTCTCACAAAGAGACGACTTCGAATGGGAAGGTCCATAACACGAAAAGTAAGGCCAAATAACATCTGTTAGAGATCTAACCAAGTTTTTTCTGACAACGTAGTGAGCCTCTTGCAATTTTTGAAATGGGGTAATTATCAACCCTATGAGAAAGAGTGACTACAGCTATGCAGACAAGAATTTTCCTCCGTGTCAATTTTTTACAGAGGTTTCAAGTTTCAAAGTTTAGTTGAAACAACGACTCACACATCCTTCCTTTCATTTACAACATGATTGATGTTATATCCTCCAACACAATCTTCCTAATAACCACTTAGTACTATATGAAGTGACTAGTACTAAATGAAAAAGGAAGTGCCTTTAATATGTTGGTAGCTTGGGTAGGAGGATATTTGAGAACAATGTATAATTTTTCATGCAAATTTTGGATAGTAAGTACACTTATAATGTAATTCGGTACTTTATGGAATTTTGGAGTACATCAGGCATGGGAAAAAAACGATTTTAAGAGTTCTATTTATTGTGATTTTTTTCTATGACCACTGCTATTATTCTGTACTTCTTTTTCCTTGTGTTTTGGAAGAGTGTAAATTTGAAGAAAAGAAAACCTCTTGTATATTTATTGAATTGAATCTATGTTCTGGTTATTGAACTGTCATTCCCGAGCATGTTTGAGTGAGGATCTTGCTCTCCAATGAAGCTGGAGTTAATATTTTTCTACTCATGATTGGTCGTTGTTTCACTTGAGCACTCATGTGAATTGAGATTGGATAATTAAGATCAATAGTTGTGCTACGTGGTTAGTGCATCAAATTCAAACCCCTCTTCCTCATAGGTAACCCTTTCTCTAAGTACTGTTCATTGTAGATTCACAATGCAATTTTTTTTACTTGGTTTTTATGGACTTTTCTTTTCCATATGTTTTGGTATGGCTCGTAGCCACCCGATGAGATAGGTGAATAAGGTTGCTCATAAACTAGCTAAGACAGCTTCATCGTAGCTAGTCCCACAACTTTTTACCTATTGGTATTGGTGACGTCGTTGATTTAGAAAGTAGATTGCTTTAGCGGCCATTTGAGTTGCTCAACCTATTGGAATGTATCTTTTGATAGTTTTTTTTTTTGGCTTACAAAAACCGATTGAAAGCAAGCTTTCGACGAGTGTTTTCACTAAATTTTGAGCAATGAAACAATTTTCATTTAGCAATGCAATGAGTTTGTCGTCATAAAAGAACACTTGTTTAGCCTCATGTAGTTTTCTTTTGCATGTGTTCCAAATGTTCCATACTGCAAGCGGGTTGGATGAATTCAAACCTCGACCATATTTAGCCCCTGCCAGAGTTACAAACATCCATGCTTCTTTTATTGTTATCTCTAACTATTCTCATCCCTAGATTATCTCTGTGTGACAAGGAAAGATCTTGCCTCATTATTACTTGTAGGATACGTTTTTTCTAACATCCACCCCATGTTAGAGTACATCCTTTGCTTTTAGTGCCACTTGCATATCATCTCAACGGCTTTGAGACCACATGTTTATCCTTTAGGCTTTGTGAGGGAGATAAGAAGGAAATAAAGGAAAGAATTTTGGAGGGAAGGGAAAGAAGAAGAAGAATATAAGGGAATCCCTCACTTTTTTGGAAGAGTATTTTTTAAGGGTGTAGATGAAAATACTTTTTTATGAAAAACATTTTTTTTATTTTGAAAGTATTATAAAAAGAACTATTAGATTTGAAAATGTATTCAAAATTCTTAGAATCTCTCCAATGCATTTTGAGTTCCCTCATATTAGAGAGTTATAGTCTAATATTAGATTGAAAGATAGTTTAATAATAGATGGATGGACTACATACACTTCTATTAGAACATCAACCCGGTTAAGGTTAAAAAAAATAAAGAAAAAAATAGACACAAACAATGAATACACGATGTTTGTAATTTGTATTTAAATACCGTCTACATTTTCGTCTATCTATGTTTTATCAATAAAAGATTAAAATTTATAATGTATAACTTGTATTTAAATATTACGGTCCAACTCCAAATTACGACATTAAATTTTAATATGTATGTACAACAAAGGCTACCTACTTATCAATATTTATGAGCCATACTTAAAAAAAAAATCCATTTTTTTATTCATTCCTTTTATTATTATAGTCATCCTTTTTAAATTCCCACCCAACTTCTAAACAAAGCGTTAAATATATGTAGAAGACAAGTAACCACTTATCTCCACACGCTTCAAGCATATGTAGAGATTGAACATCTCTCCATGCTACAATAATTAATCTTAAGGAAAATTATTATTGAATAAACAAATTGATTGGTATGAGAATGACATCAATCTTTTTAGGTAATGATGATAAGTGGTGTGGGTTCCTCTTTGATAGTTGCTGATATAGCATACCACCGACTCAGAATGTATCAACTAAAATAGCAGTGGAGTTGGCACTCTCAAATTGGTGTCTAATATTCATATCACTCATGTTTATCTTCTTCAACTTTGACCAAAAACACCATATGAAATTTCCTCCAATACTAAAGGTGTGAATGAAAAGTCGCAAGTACAAATATCTTAATGATTGACTAAACCTAAAAAAATATTTAAATAGATCATTGACCATAGAAATTTCTGAGGTTACACAACAAGATAAAGTTTATGTATTTAAAAGGTGAGGATGACAAATTGACAATTGTTACTGATAAGTTGAAGCATCCAACTTTCTAACTGCTGCAGTATATATCTATATCATTAAATAACTATTTTGTTTTGTTCCTATATTAATTAAAATATGATTATTGATACTTGACCGCCCAATTGGGCATTTGTTCTTGGAATGACCTCTTATTCTTTCTACTTCAAAATAGTTGTTGTTTGAGGCTTTGGATAAGGATTACAAATGTTGTTGATTACTTTTAACTTCAAAAAATATAATTGTTCCAATCTCAAGTTGTTTGAGCTATCACAGTTTTGTCATTTGTAAAAAAATAATCTCAATTTTCAAACGATGTGAGATTATTGGTGTAAATATTAGCCCACAATCGAGGTTAAGGGGTTAAAAGACATGTAGCTGATGTCCCTAATCTGACGTCAATGTTTTGATCAAATCAACATCAATGAGTTTACGAGGCATTATCTATTTTTATGAGCCCTCGTAATTTTGTCCTTTGTAAAAATTGTCTCCCTAGGTTGAGTGTAATTGATGTTTATAAACTACTATTAGTTTTGATTCTTAAGCAATATGATACAATTTTGGTGTATCAGATGAATAATAATTATCTTCTTCATAACCCTCTAATTTTTAGCGGAGGAGACCTGCATAATTCATAGTTCGACCCAAAGACAAGTAAAGTTTGATCAATAATCGTTTCAAAGTATAAACACATATTCTCAATTCAACAAATTATTGATACGACTACTTTTCCGTAGATAAATTAGAGAGCATTATCAAAGCAAAAATAGTCACCGATGCCATATTCATGTATACCTGCTTCAAGTGGCCGTTTAGTTTTTGAGGCACATGCTATGCCTAAAAAATATTACAAAGCAGTTTAGTCCACCAGTTCCAACAAGGACAAAATATGAAAGACAAAACAACCAAGAAACAACCATATGAAAAGTCACCCCAATAGCAAAACTTGCGACAAAGACTCAGAATTTCAAGTACAAACAACACAATACACCAAAGTTGGTTTCCTAGACACAAATTTTGTGTTGATGTTTGTCTACCAATTATTCTATGTCCAAACTTTAACCTACTCACTTGTTTCATTATTTATGTATGGAAATTTCACATGCCATGTTGATTGTTTGATGTGAACTCGGTCTTACATGTTAGAGGTTCAGTATAAAATGGACCCGTAAGAAAATTAGTTCATCATGGACCAAATTTTTTCCACCATTTGATTGTGTTATCTACAAGATCTTATCATGGTCCACTCGGATGCAGATTTCCTGCTGTTACAGCAGGATGCTGTCAGGCGTGTGAGCCGTCCGATCAAAGATAAGTGGCTGAGATTAAACTGTGTGAAAACTAACAGAACAAATCTGAACCGTTGGATCAATGCTTTATGGCTGAGATTGACGACTGCGTGAAGCAGTTACAGCAGGGGATCCAGGTCCGGTTACTCATTTATGGTTAACCAAAGCTCAATCCGATGCAACTCATTGTTATGAATAATTTTGGTATTATAATACATACTTTATATAAATCTTACTGTTTTGCTCAAATTTTTTAAAATTTAATTTCTGGAATAAACCAACATCATGTAAATTAAACTGGTAAAATTGTTGAAAGCTAAGATTTTGATAGATTCTTTTTAGAATCTTCAAGTTTTCCAGAAGACAAAAAAATAAATGACATTGACTCAAGAATTTAAATGCAGTCAGATTCTTCAAAAGATGTTTATAGGTTTCAATTCCAGAATTTTTAAGCTAACCAGATTTTTCTTAAGATGTTTGTTGGTTTACAAGTAAAAGAGAACAAGAGAAAACTTTATTGATGTTTATAACTTATTATGAAGACAAGAGAAAAAAAATTTATTGATTTGAAAGTGGAATGATGTTGGTGAGTATTGTTGTGGATAATGGGGTTTCTTGTGAAAATGATTGAAGATTGAAGAATTACAGAGAGAGAAGGCAAGAGAAAACTTTAGAGTAAAGAATAATTTGATGTGTAGGGTGTATTGTATTATTTTGCTTACAAATTAATCCAATGGCTATAAATTTTGGTCCATTATGGACCAATACTTAAACGGGTTCAGACTAAACGGCACCCATGTTAGAAGTTGGAAATTTGAATCATCCTATATGTGTTATAAATCATATAGAAAGAAAAAAAAAAGTGTATAGGAATCCTTTTTATTCATAAAGGCTATATAGGAAGCTTGATGATATTGAAATTTGAAATAGACCAATAATGTAATTCTACTTACATCCTTAAATATAAGCTCAACTTGAGATTTTTTCTTCATAAACCTTTTGTAAATTACTATATACATTAATAATTATTACAAAATACCTCTATATATTTAAAATTAAATTTTTTTATGCACTAGACAAATTGATATAAATAATTAGATTGTAAGTTTTTTTTTTTTTTTGTCAAGTAGCTTAGTGGCTAGAATCCACATTTTCTAAGGTGAATAAGTGAGGTGTTTGGAGTTCGAACCTCAACCTCTGCATATAACAATGTATGTCCCTGCCAACTCTGAGTTATGTTCACGCGACAATGTAAGAATTTCTTTATTCCTATGAATTAATTTAAATTTACTTATATTTAGGGATATATTATTAGACATAAACCTACTTCTTGTGTGAAAAGTGTATGGTATTTTCACAATTTGAAAAAGGGAAGTGTGTGTGGGAAATTCCCACGCCAAGTGAAACTGAAAACTGTAAAAGTGAAACACAACATGGCAATCACCTGTAAAGTATGCATGCAGTTTTCAAAAGTTTGAAACATCAACTTTCGGTGCCTTCACGCATCATGCATTTGTGGAGATATAAACTCCCACCTCACGTGATAAGGTTAAGTTGTGTACTATACTTGGTCTATAAAGCCTAGTGGTAAATGCTGTATATTCCTTTGCCTGTTCCAAAATTTAATAATTATATACTTTTTGCTAGTGGAGAATTTGCATTTTGCAATAAATTGGAAGAAGGTGCTATGACTTTTTTCCGAAGGTGCTATGACTTGAGAAAAGGATTTGGTCATGGGTTCTACTCATCCACTAAATGACACATTGCTGGTTGATGAAACTATATATGTTGAATGAGTCAAGATTAGGCATCTTTTTTGAGAAAATAAAAAATATAAGGATGAAAAATTGAATATATATTTATTTACTTATAAAATATCTTGAGCTGTAAATCGATGACGACATACAATCGAAGTAAGATTGAGTCAATATTTAGATAGGCGAATGAGTGATCCGTCTAAGATTGGATTCTACTCAGCCACTGAATGATACAGTGTTGATTGATGAATCTATTTTGAATGAGTCAAGATTAGGCATCTTTTTTGAGAAAATGAAAAATAAAAAGATAAAAACTGAAATATATATTTTCTTACATATAAAAATATTTTAAGTTGTAAGTCGAAGACGACCTATAATTAAATTAAAGTTGAGTCAATATTTAGATAGTCGAATGAGGGATCAGTCGAAGTAAGAGGAGTCAAAGATGAGTTAACCATGTATTTCATAGTTCCGAAGGATCCTAGAAAGGTCGTGGACTCGTGAAGATTGTCAAATTGGTTAAGGCCAATAAAAACGGATAATTCGACCTCAAAAGTCCATGCCCTATTTTACAGCTAGAAGCCTAAAATCTAGAAAGCATGACTGGAGAGATATGCATAGACAAGTATCACAAAAGACCTCTAACAACCACAACCTAACAACGGTGGTTAAAAGCTCATACTGCACCTATAGACTCGAGTCCTCACAGCGGAAATTTCCTTCAATGAAATAAAGCAAGGCAATAGAAATCGCAAATTGGGTATATTCTTTTAAGGTTACCAAATTTTTCATATACAAGAGACTCAACATTCTTTACCACCCGAACCAAATATTTATTCTTATTTTTCAGAATAAGATTCAGAAATTTTGTAACACGAGAAACAAAAGAATATACCAAACCCTGCTTGCCCAACACGCAATGGCAAAATACTAGTATAAAATTGTTCCATCATCACAAACAACAAAATTTACTTCGTAAAAGAATATTCCATATAATTAGGAGGATTATGCCAAGCAACCATCACAATCACTATTCCCAAAACAAACAATTGCAAAAGCAATATTGTACACTACCTGAATTACTTTAATTCCATATACCAATCATCTAATCAGACATTAGGATTTCTCCAAAATATGAAATTAAAGAGAGATTTAAAATGGCCATGGAATTTACTTTTACTTTATTTTTCTTTTATCTTTTCTTTTCCCTATTTATTTTTGTAATATGGTTAATTCAGGCTCAAGCATACTATACAGATAAATAAAGGAAAACTAATTTCAAAGGGTTAACTATCTTTTTTTTATGTACAAACGAGCAATTGACAAACAAGCAATGATGTACTTTCTTTGGACCTACAAGTGGACGGTGCACCACTTTATTAAAATCAACCTAAGAAGAAAGGATCGGTGCAAATCAAGGGACCTATTGTAGCTGGCACATGCAGTTGGCACATATGGTTGATTACTTGAAAGCTCTGTTCACACAAGAAGTGACTTTCTTTCAAGCCGAGATTTTGTAATTCATAGGTTGCATATAAATTTCATTGCACTTGTAAATTATTAATAAGGTTAATTAATAAAATGTCTCATCTAAGCCTCTCAAGTACAACTTTTTTTTTTAGGTTACTATTTTATAGGTTCGAAATTCAACTTCGTTTAATGGTGAATAATCTTCGACTCTTTGTCGAAAACCTCTTCAACATACAAATGAATTTATCTCTTTCTAGTTATATTTTGTTCTGTATGCAAAAGAGTGTCCGAGATCGAACTCATAACTTAGACCAATTTATTATTGATGTCTGCTTATGAAGCACGGATACGGACATCAGACACAACACGGCCACTGACACACGACACAGCTAATAATTTAAAAAAATCACATAATTCAATATAATTACAAGTGTCGATATTAGACACGACACGTGTCAGACACCATAACACATCTAACCCAAGGAGTGTTTCCTAGAATTGTCTGCTAAGTACAATTCAAATAAAAAAAAAATTGCACAAACATTTGATACACTCATGTTTGAACCAAACCTCCCCCATTTTTAAAGTGTGTGAGTTTCATCCTTAAACTTTTAAAACAAAAAAAGAATCTAATTTATTAATTTTATAGAAAAAAAGAATAGAAAGCAGGGAAATAAATAAATAAAAAATACAAACACAAATAAAACCATCCAAAATCTTATACTTTTATTTTTCATTACCCATTAAGGATTACAAAAAAGAAAAGCACCAAATAATAATTTCGTATCATTACAAATATTTTCTCTTAAAAGAAAACAAAAAAGAAATATATTTTTCCAACAAGTGAAATCTTCTTCTTCTCAAAACCACACAAAGAAGTTCAACAAGACGAAGAAACATATGAGGAAGAAGAAAAATTCCAAACCCCACTTTCATCTATGAGCAGTTATCAGCGTTTCTATGAAACGCAAACCATCGAATCTCGGCGCAAATTTCTCCGTCGTCGACGACGAAGATCTCTCATCACGGCCTCTTCTTTCAACCGTACCGTCCTAACAAAACAGAAATTCACACAATAAAATCACATACCATTCAAGAAAATTTCAGATCTTGGGTTTAGAGAAGAAAAATAAAAAAAAAATATGTACCTGATGATTGGAGTTATTTGCCGAAGAAGAAACGGAGACAGCGGTGGCGGAAGCGGCGGCGACGGAGGCGGCGAAGAGGCCGGATTTCTTCATTGTGGTGGTTTTGAGAAAAAACAAAAGAAGATTGGAAAATTTGTTGAATTTGTAGAGAGTGAATATGTGGAGAAGAAGAAGAGAGAGAAAGACAGAGGAAATTTGCTTGCGGAAGTTTGGGGAGGGTTTGACGGCATATATATAGGAGAGAATTGTAGGTTAAATTTATTTATGCGGCAAAAACACATTGTTTCTTTTTTTTTCATTCTTTTGTGAAATTACTTATTTGTCTTTCTAAATGTTTTGTTTCAAGTTAACTTTTTGGTCAGGATGTTCGTTGTATTTACCAAACTATCTTTTCTTGGTAACTTCTAGTTCTGGCTAAATTTTGTCAATTTCAAAATGAGTTGTCTACTTGGTACACTTTTCTATCTCTACATTTGTAACTTCAACAATGTGACACTTGGATTTAGAGTGTTCGCAGTGCGGTTTGCTTCGATTTTGAAGTTTAAAGTTATCTGAACCGCAAAATGAAAAAAATGTGGTTTGGTTTGATTAACTTATAAAATAGAATCTGAATCAAACCAAACAAAACTAATGCGGTTTTGGTTGGATCAGTTTGTGCTGTTTTTATTGAGACAATACAATTTTTTGTTTTCGACATTAAAATCAATTTAAAATGCTAAAACACAAAATGTTTACGACAATGTTTCTAACAATGTTTTAAATTTCATCTAACGTTAAAATTTTATTTTCATCTAATATTTCCAACAACATAAACCAACAAGATAAATTATTATGGTTTTACTTAGTTCAAGAGATTAGTTTATACAATTGTATGCAAATGATATCTAATTGAAACAACAAAAAAAAGTTCATTTAAAAGAAATTAAATTAATTTTGTTTCAAAGTCATATATGTACCTATACTAATATGATGATCCATGTCGAGATTAGTTCTTCCACCTAGAAATTGAACTCAGGTTCTTTCATAAAGTTTATTAACTACTTAAGCTCAATCTCAGAAAAATTGATTTTAAAGCACATGTTATAACAATACTTCAACTCAATGAAAAATCAGCCGAAGAAGAACAAATTTAGGGAGTGTGCCGATCTTCAACACACGCCGATCTTCAACACACAATTAGTTGGGAATAGTTCAACAAAGTAATGGTTACGATCCTGAAATGTAACTGGATGGAAGGTTAGTAAGTTGTCCTTCCCATAATAACAACTCTCAAAGAATATGTAGTTGAATACTTTATCTAAGAAAGAATAAAAAAAGGTTAATATGTCTTTACTTCTGTAATTTGGGCGAGTTCTGATTTACCCTTTTAAAAAAAAGTTTAGATTTCAACCCTGTAATTTAAAGATTCTTTCGAAAATAGAAAAACAAAATTAATTATACAGTTAGTGTACCACATAATCAGATATCACAATATGCGCGCCACTCAGCATGTCACGTCAGCATTTTGTCCAGTCAGATGACCTCAGGGTCTAAAACGAAATAATCTTAAATTAAAGAGTTGGAATCTAAACTTTTTTTTATAGCGGGTAAACCAGAACTCGTCCAAATTACAAGGCGTAAAAGTATATTAACATAGTTGAATGTACTTAATTTCTAAAGTCTGCTTTTTTTTTTTCTTTTTCAAGTCTAAAGTCTGCTTTTAACCAGGAAAAAACACAAGTTTTTTAACAAATTTAGATTTTAACGTATTGTCTTTAAATTCTTTTACTTTCTACTAACTTTATCTTTCAAGTCATTTTTAATTCAACAATTTAATTTTTATGTAATTTTACATTCTACCCTTTTAGCTTAAACTTTTTTACTTCAATTGTCATTTTCATTCAAAGTCTATTAATATTTCAACAATTCAACCTCAAAGTATTTTTATGATACCAAGTGCAATGGGAAAATGGACAGAACATGTTTGTCTCTCCGCTAGTATGTATAGTAAATATAATATTACCATATGAAAAAGAAATAAAAAGATTAAACGATTTAACTCCTAATCTGCAACAGTATATAAAGAAAATACATCATTTTGGATTGATTATTTTCTTTCCAATTTTACCCCATCATTTAAACTATTTTTTGTTTATATATTGTTTAAATTATCGATAAAAAACTAGTAAAATCTCATTAATATATGAACAACCCACAACAATAGGAGTAACAATCGACAACAATATTAACAATGTCATAATTATAAAATCCACTTGAGTTGACTTGATTGCGTTGGCTTGAGATCTTAGAATGTGTTTCTTTCAAGGTCTCGTGTTCGATTCTTCTCGGTGTCAATTTCAGTGGAATTGTTTGACTTTTTCGAAAAAAAATATTAGACATTATAAATAAAAATTTATTTTAATCTTATTTATCAAAAATATTTTATTTTCTTTCTATATACAATTAAGTACAACATGAAAGCGGATAAACATGAGGAAAATATGTGGTTGTATATCCACTAGTATACAATGATGAGAAATAGTCGTGCTAACTAGTATCCTAGCGACACCGTTAAGGATTTAGAAATTTCCTTAAAAAAAGTCAAACACTTCAAATTATAATGCATCTACTACATATATTTTCATAAAATCTTATCATTTAAAGTCCTTAAAGAAGTAATGTGAATAAGACTACCTATTTATTAAAAATAAATAAATAATAACCTCTACCCATGGTTTATATTAAAAGCCAAAATTATATAATTTTAATATTTAAAAAATATTTGTAGTTGACGGTTTTCTTTCTATAACGAGGTTTGTTGTTTATTTTTCTAATAAAAATTTAGTGGATGATGTCTTAGTCTAAATAGCATATTCAAAGAGTATTTGTAAATCTATTTACATTTTCTTTCTACAAAAAGCATTAGCAAAGTTTGAATTTCGACTTTCAGACTTAAAACATATTCACTCTGTTTTAAATTATAAAGAAAAAAATAGTACAGATTATAAGTCGATTTACGATACTAATGAAACATTAATGTTATTTTTTTATTATACTCTTAACTAATTATTATTTATTTATTCCAATTTTTTAATTTATCTTTCACATACCATTTATTAAGGACAAATTTGTAAAACAACTCATAATGTCTTTTTTTTCATACAAAATTAATTAAATTTTTTAATATGTGTGAAATGTTCAAAATGTCTTATAATGTCCAAAATCTTAGTGCGGTGTTTATTTGATTCAGGATGAAAATTAGTTTTGATTAAGTGCAGATTCAGTAAATGACTTTTGTGTCATCAATGTTAAAGATCCAGAAACATGAAACTTATACATGGGTCACCTCACTTATATCTTTTCCACTTTCTGCTATTGCATCCAATCTGAAACTTTAACTCATATAAGACATATTAACATCTTTCCCTTTAAGTGTGAGACTCTCTGCATGAGTGATTTAGTAACATAGCCAAAT
>Ga0315914_1004964_pt1 | contig 19635 bp, 10 predicted proteins | sample MpolenodulesMG_FD_203920 | JGI IMG/M metagenome (GOLD analysis project Ga0315914, IMG submission 203920) | Medicago polymorpha root nodule microbial communities from Los Angeles, California, United States - elongated nodules | ecosystem: Host-associated > Plants > Roots > Nodule | place: USA... | reverse complement strand
CACCTCCACTATATCTTCCTGCATCAAGTGGAGCACCTCCACCACCACCACCACCTCCTTCAATGTCTAAGGCACCACGCCCACCACCTCCACCCTTTTATGGAGCTCCACCACCACCGCCTGCAGCACGGACACCACCTCCTCCTCCACCTCCGGGTAGTCAAGGCCCACCTCCTCCTCCACTTCCAGGTTTTGGAGGCCCACCTCCTCCGCCTCCTCCAGGTGGTCGAGGCCCACCTCCTCCTCCACTTCCAGGTTTTGGAGGCCCACCTCCTCCGCCACCTCCAGGTGGACAAGGCCCACCTCCTCCACCACCTCCAGGTGGTCGAGGCCTAGCTCCACCACCTCCTCCTGGAGCTCGGGCACCTGGTGCTCCTGCACCTCCAAGAGCGCCAGGTGGTGCACCTCCACCACCAGGGGCTGATCCAAGAGGTAGAGGGCGTGGACTTGCACGTCCTACTGGTCCAGTGACACCTCGACGATCCTCCTTAAAGCCTCTTCATTGGAGTAAGGTAACAAGGGCATTGAAAGGAAGTTTATGGGAAGAATTACAAAGACATGGAGAATCTCAAAGGTAATTTGACGTCTATTAATGCAAGATTTTGTTGAATCTTTTCAATTTTTTATCATGAAATACATCATTCATGCTTTCAATATCCTTCTGGTTGTAATGATCGGTTTTACAATCTATCTTAGTGGACAAGAGTTTGACGTTTCAGAGTTAGAGAAGCTTTTTGCTGCAAATGTTCCGAAACCTGCTGCTTCTGGTGGTAAATCTGGAGGGCAGAGCAAATCTGCAGGATCCAAAAATGAAAAAATCACCTTGGTATTTTCTGTACATTCTGGTGATACGCTTTTTGAAATATTCATTGTGAGATATGCTTTGATGGTTGAACCTGTTCTTTCCTTTTGGAATTGTAGTTCACTATGATTTGTATTTATACTTAACAACAAAAGTTGCTCTGTATAAGGTTTTCTTCATATTAAAGTTGGAATTTAATACCACTGTTTTGAATGCCTTGTAATTTGTTCATAAAATAAGTTATATTGACTTTGATCTGACTTGAGGGATTAGGTATATGCCCTCTGATTGTGAAGGAAACAAATGTTCACTTTTCTTTAGTTTTAATATGCCTAGAAAAATATTGAGCATTCCTCAGTCCATAAACTGTTGAATTTGGACGACTTTATTGAATTAATCTCTTGGAAATTTTATTTTAATGTTTTCGTTTGTTCATTGTTGTCTGTTCTATGTTGTGGGGATTAAAACTCAGATAATACAGATGTGCACAAAGGTGCATATATTTTGTTGTTGCTGCAAATCTACATTCTCAACCCATTGACTTGATATTTGTTTGCTAATTCCCAAGTATTTGATCAATAATTTGTTTATCTGTATGCTTAATTATAGGTTGACCTAAGGAGAGCCTATAATACTGAAATTATGCTTACAAAGGTTAAGATGCCACTTCCTGATATGATGGTAAGTTGGCACTTTGAAATTTCTTAATTCATGTTTGCTATTTTTAAGTACAAATATGCAAGCTTGGATTTTTCAGTAAAGCATACTATAATGAACGATAGTATTTTATTTTACATGAAATATAAATTTTTGGAACGTTATTTTGAAGTCTCGTGTCTGTTAGACAGAGTGATCGAGGCAAGGGAGATAAGTTTTGAGTTGGGTGGATGGGATGGAGAAATGCTTCAAGCTTTTCTTGTAATCGAAAGATGCCTTTGAAAGAAAAATTCAACGGCATATCTTTAGCCATGAATTTGGCAATACTTTATGCTGCTGTACTGAATTTTGGATAATGAAGAGCATATGTCAACTGTTGTCGATTTGAGAGTGTTGCATTGAATGAGTGTACACCAAGTAAATAGATGAATTAGTAAAAGAATAATCAAATAAAGGATAAGGGAAAGCTAAGAGAAACCATTTAGAAAGGCTTGGATATAAATGGTCACCTTGAGGGGGATCAGTGTGTATAAAATACACAATGGAGCTATATCATAAAGACATGAATCAATTTATACAAAGATTTACAATTTTCTCATTTCCACAATTACATGATACTGTACAAAGTACAATCATTCTATTTACATTCTTTCTAACATGCCTTTTTGAAAACTTGCTTTATGGAAAACATACAATGATATTGTTTCCATAATAGGCTTTTCTGTTGTTTTTGTTGCATTCACATGATTCTCAAAATAACTTTATCAAATTTCTCAAATCTCCACCTATATCCTTTTCAATTTTCCGACTTAATACTTTGAAATTAATATTTATCAGGCAGCAGTGCTGGCTTTGGATGACTCGGTATTAGATTCTGATCAGGTGGAAAATCTTATTAAGTTTTGTCCTACCAAAGAGGAAATGGATCTTTTGAAGGTGAAGCTTATGAACTTATACATGATTCTTACTTCTTGTTTTGGCGATTAAGTTTTCTCATTTCTGGCATCTGCTGTTACTATGAATTGCATCCTTTTACTTCGATTTGTTTTTGTTTTTCTATCTAAATTGTGTTCATCTTGGTAATGATTATTTAGGGATATACCGGTGACAAGGAGAATTTGGGAAAGTGTGAACAGGTCTGTGATTGATTTCTTTTGACCAAAGTATTATGTAGTAATTGTACAAAGAAAAGTCTCAGCATATAGAACTTATATGTGATTCGTTTTTTGACATATCTATAGCCGATTCATGTGTTGGTGCCTTCTTAGTATGTAGACATTGCATAATAAATAAATCATTTTGATCTTTGTTAACTCAATAACCTCTTTGTTAGTAATGATGTTCTTATATACATTAGTAATTTTCAGTTCTTTATGGAGCTGATGAAAGTGCCACGAGTGGAGTCTAAATTGAGAGTGTTCTGTTTCAAGATTCAATTTCTGTCTCAGGTTTGCTGCTGTCTGTAATAATTTTCTGAATTTATCGTGGATTTGGTTTCATGCTTTCCTTATAACTGTTCCACTTTCTGCAGATTACAGAGTTTAATAAGAATTTAAAGTTAGTGAACTCTGCATGTGAAGAGGTATTTTGCTTATGAATCTAATAAACATTTTGTTGATTGTATCTTTCTGACCTTGTGCATCTTGTCTTCTTATAGGTCCGAAATTCACTCAAACTAAAGGAGATTATGAAGAAAATTCTTTATTTGGGTAATACATTGAATCAAGGAACGGCAAGGGGTATGTCTTTTCAGTAATGGAAGTGTCTTTCTCCTCTTTAATTTTTTCAATATAGGAAACATATATAGTGCTAGCTCTCTCTTTAACATTTAGATAGTCATTCACCTTTTATCCTTTTAGCAGACAAACTTATGTGTTTTTGTTACATATGATATAGTATAATTGATGTGAAATGTTTCCACTATCTACAGGATCTGCTGTTGGATTCAAGTTGGATAGCCTTTCAAAGCTCACTGAGACTCGTGCTTCTAACAGTAAAATGACACTGATGCATTATCTTTGCAAGGTACAAGTCTTAGTTACAATAAATGAAGATATTATGTCTTGGCATACCATTCTAATTTTTCTTTTTCGTTTTGAACTTCAGGTCCTAGCTGAAAAGTCTCCTGCACTCCTTGATTTTCACCGTGACCTAGTTAGCGTAGAAAATGCCTCTAAGGTACCGATTTATTTTTGGCACTTCATATCCAATAAATTAAGGTCAACTTCACCTTGCTACCATGATTTACTGGTGGAATTTCCCTTTTCCCCTTGTATTTGTAAATCAATGTCTTTAAAACTTTCTAAAATGGTGCACCTGTCGTTCATATTAAGGTTTAACTCCTCATAGGTTGGGAAGCACATGCTTAGAATATCACTCATGAAATTACCATATGGAAATGAAAGAAGAGAGATTGAATTGTATTTACAATAAATTTTGCAAATGATATCTCTTTGCAAAACTCACAATTTAAGCCAATTTCAAATTGGAGAGACAAGCGGCCTAAGTTTTCACACATTGTCTGTTAGAACACAAACGATGGAACTTACTTGTAGATTTTAAAAAATATTTAAAAAAACGTATGCTATTCTCGGGTTTTGGGCCTTACACAATCCCACAAAGCCGATTGTAAGGTGATGGATGTCTATAACTGCTGTTAGTCCAAATCACTATATTGTGCGAGACTCAACACCCCCTCTTAGAAATCGTGGTTGGGCCTAACACAACCCCACAAAACCTAATGGATCCAAGATAGACTCTGATACCATCTTAGAATTTGCATTGGCCCTAACTTTGGGTACATGATTCTGCACACTTATATTGTCTTTACTTAGCCCATTGTCGACCAATGTGAGACTTTCACAACTACAATCTCTCCGTCACAAAATTGGCTTGCAAAGTTGATGAAGCTTTGTAATCTCTTATTAAACACCATCTATAGCCAGTAGTCAGTGGAAATTTACATTGTTATCCAAAAGAAATTGCTGTTAGGACTGACTAAATTTCAGTATTAGTTCATGAGATGGCAATAAATATTGATTTTTCATTTCTGATTTTGCAGATACAATTGAAGTCATTAGCAGAAGAAATGCAGGCAATTACCAAGGGACTAGAAAAAGTAAACCAGGAGCTTGCTGCATGTGAAAAAGATGGCCCAGTGTCTGAAGTTTTCCGTAAGGTGTTCAGCATTTTTGTGTTTCTCTATTGATTCTTCATTATTATATCATGAAAAAGGCATAATAAAGTGCAAAGAAATTTCTGTGTCTAAACTTAATTCATAATTTCTGTACCTTGAAGGCTGACATTGTAATTATTGGTATGACTATCATAATTAATTATTTCAAGTTTACAGTGGGAGTTATAGTTCAGATCTGTGGATTAAGGGTCCCGTAGATTTTTTTTTCTTAATTGATATCTTCATTGTACTTGACAATTTTGGATGCAATTTTTCTGTCTGAATCTTTTAATTTGTAAAATGAGATTTAAAGCTAGATTATTGTGAAATGTCAAGCCAATGGCCAATACAATTCTCTTTAATACCTCTTTCCCCTTAAGTAATGGATGGTATCGTTGCTCCAAAAACCACTCTAGAATTGGCAACTAAACCTAGAGAATAAATAAAATAGGAGATAAACTCCTCCTCACATTCAAGCACAATACTTGCTTGCCCATTGCCTTCTCCAAAATATTTCATACCCCTTACATTCCCCTTTCGACTCCCTTTATAAATCACCTTTTCTTCATTACAAAGTCACACTACCCAATACTCCACTGTCACCTGTCACTGCCTTCAGTATTTTCACTATTTTCCATTGTACCCTCCTAATAACCGTGAGTCTAACTTTATAAAAGCAGCTTTATGTTCTTTCAAATTTTTGACTATGATGGCTAGAGATGTCTTTGCTCTATTTGGTTGAGATGGCAAGCTCATACCATCACGCACTACTCCTTTTACAGTTTCCTGCAATCTTGTTGAGGCAATACACTTGTTTATGGCTTTTTGCTTTTTTGTCTGTTGCCTAATGGAGTTGCAGTTTCTGAAATCTTATCCTTCCCCAAGGTTGACTTTTCCCATTTTTCTGTCAAAACAAATTCAGTAGCTGATTCTGAATTAGATTCTTAATTCTTACGGTGGCTTATTGACGCGATTGGTTCTAAGTGCGTTCATCCTTCTAATTCTAAACTCTTCGGCACTTGTAAATACTTTTTTATCATCTTCACTATAATGACTATGTGCATGTGAAGCACTGTTGCTATTGGCCCTCTGTAAGTTATTAAGCATGTCTGGAACCAACTCACCAAAAGCTCAAGATATTGAGCACTGTTGCTAGTACTTCCAGTTTGTCCCCTTACATGAGTCATAAGGGCTTGAATTCAACTTAATTAAAGTATGTGGCTGGCAAGGATCAAACTCAAAAGATGACTCCGATACCATTTCATGAACTACATCTCCCTATGCTTATTAAGTGAAGGGACATGAATACTTTCTATATTTCATCTTAGACAAATTATCTGTGATGACACAATGTCAGCCTCTGCTAATGTAGTCTTGTACAAACATTGACCATGTGTAGAAACAGCATTAAGGAGTGCTTTAATTTTTTTAGAAGTTAACATGTTTTTCATCAAATTGCATCCATGAAGCTTATCCAGGCATATATGGTTTGTCACCTGGTTTGTATTTTCTGTGCATTTAACTTACCTTTTTGTTCTTTTCAGACGTTGCAAGATTTCGTTGATGGAGCTAAGACTCAGGTGGAATCTGTTTCACTGCTATTTGAGGAAGTGGTAATAAGCTTAACCATCTTTTTTGGTTGATTATGCACAGGTATAAAGGGATATAAAGATGATAATATTTGTCTATGGACAGGGTAAAAGTGCAGATGCACTTGCACAATATTTCGGTGAGGATCCTAAGCGTGTTCCATTTGAGCTAGGTAGGTTGATCATTATAACTTTATTTATATAGGTTTACCATCATTATTACTTTCTTGTTGTTGTTATGTATCACATATTTCCATTAACTTTCCATTGATGACATCAATTTTCCAGCTTATAATTCATCTAAATGATGTTTTGGAGAAAATGCATTTTACTGACCTTTTTATTTTGTTACAGTTCTGGTTGGAAACAAGTATTATTATTTTTTTCAAAATTAGGCTAATTTGGTATTTTGTTTCAATTGTCTATGAGTTTTATAAGTAGATTCTCTTTGTACACATTATTGTGTTCTTAATGGAATCTGCTATGAGCTACAAAAACCTCTTCTTTGTATGATAGTTACAAGTCACTGAAAATTGAAAGAAATGACTGTCCTTGGATTATATTCTAAGCAGAAAAGGATGAAATAAAGGATTATGATGACAGAAAAGGAAGAGGTGAGGGATAAAATAGTTTAAGGAATAATAATAATAATGATGACGATGATAATAATAATAATAAAAATAATAATAATTATAATAATAAGAGAAAGGGAAGGAATAATAATCTGATATCTGTTTTGTGATGCTCAAGTTAACTTCTTACCTTTTTGTTTTCTTAATTGCAGTTACTGCAACTATCTTAAATTTTATAAGGTTGTTTCTCAAAGCACATGAAGAAAATATCAAACAAGCAGAGATGGAGAAGAAGAAAGCTGAGAAAGAGGCTGAAATGGAGAAGAAAGCTGAGAAAGAGGCTGGAATGGAGAAGGGTAAAGGAAGTAAGTTGAGAAGGAAGAGTGTAAAAGATAACAAAGAAGAAAGCTGAGGAAGAGGCTGGAATGGAGAAGGATAAGGACATTGACTTGACAAGGAAGAGTGCAGAAGAGATAATTGAAGATCGGGTTTGTTCACTCGTTTGCACCGACATCAATCTCAGCCGAAGAGCAAAGATCCATTCGCGGGTATTAAGTGGATAGCTTTTGAGATTGATGTAAACTCCCTTTCCAAGATGATGGTGTGATAATTAGCCTCTTGAGGTCATTTAATGCGGCAGGATTGGGAATTCTTGCCACATGCTGATCTTTGTACATACAAAAGGCTTAGGAGATGATTCTTTGATGGCATGTTGCAGAATAAATCACAGCAAAATATTCTGGAATGGCCAAATTTAGACCCAGCATGGGTGCCTACTAATGCTTGAGAATCTATCTGCATCTAATGCTTGCTATAAAGATAATGGATCTGATTCTTCAATTCAACAAGAAATTTTGAAGCGGGACATGTCTTCTGTTGCAATAGAATTCGCATTGGCGTTCATCATTCATTGGCATATTTTTCCAGCTCCAGAGCACATGTTTTTCGATTGTAAAGCACCGGAGTCCGACAGTAGTACCATCTAACCTTGTACAAAGTTCTAACCCTCTTCTCTTAGGATCCAATTCTTTCTCATGTAACATATAAATTAGTTTCTCTTTTTCCTTATTAATAGAGATTTTTGTAGGATTAGCCCTGAAACAGGTTTTGTATAGTTATCAGGTTGAGAAAAGAATTAGGAATCAGGTCTCTTTAGTGTGTAGCTATAGGTGAACAACAACAGGTTGAGATAGAAATCCTAGCTTACTTTATCTTTAAAATACAATACACGATAGTGAAGTGTAAAAGCTTCTTGTTTCATTCACTTTTGCCAAATCTAGCAAATGAAATTTAGCACACTGGACTCTTTACACACATTTTGGTTGTCGAAATATACATTGCAGATTCAAATGTGTAGTGTAGTTATTTGATGGTGTCATCGTTGATGTACCTCACTTGTTGCATCTTTATTTGCACTTGAGAGACATTTTCAGCTCTAATTGTTTTACTGTCATTGAACATTGATTGTTTAAAGTTATAATTATTGTTTGCTTGAGTGATTATAGTTCAAAAGGTTACCTGATTCATTAAAGCCATGTGGTTGACACAGTGAAAGCATGTTTGACACTATTTTGTGACAGGTCATTGATTTGATTTCTAAGAAAAATAAGTCTTTTGAGATGTCTTATCCTTGTTTTGGTGGCCTCAAATAAGATAGCCTCCTCACATTGTTGGATACATGTCATTTATTTCATAAAAGAATGAGTTCCATACACTAGAGTTTATACATCACATATACTAATAATAGCAACATTGTATCATCCATTGATTTTGACTTGTAGATTGTTAGATGCACTCTGAAAGAGAATTGATAGCTGTGTATCACTAATGTTTCAAATTGAAGGCATGTCCAATGTATGATACATATCAATGTCCGACACCGACATGACACTAACATGTGCAGTTACATTCAGTTTTTTCAGATTATAAGTGTTGATGTGTCAGTGTCGTGATAAGTGTTGTGTTTGTGTCATTGCTTGATTGATTGAGCTAAACGCAAAATGAACTTGGTACTCAATACTCATTGTGTCCCACATAGATAAGTGTTTTCTATTTTTAGCCTAAAAACAAAACAGGAAACCACTTTGCCTCTGGCTTGTCTGTAACAGAACTGAGAGAAATTATGTATGCAGCAAGTAACTCCTAGATTTGGTAAAAGCCAAGATTAACAATCAGATACAAGAAATTATGTGGCCTTGCCTAACTACACCTAAAGTGCATGGGAAGTAATTAAGCAAGTCTTTTGTATTATTCACACTGTATTATATTACTAATCAATTTACAAGTGATGAAAAAGAGAGGACAAATTTTAAAAAAATTAAAAGAAAAACATTAAAATGTAATGATGAACTAATCTCCAGCTTCTTGTTCTTGCACGTAGCTGAGATTGAAACCTTTACGCCTTCGAAAGTTGCTCGATCGGTTTGGTTCCTTTCAAGTAACAAACAAGAATTGGTTTTTTCAAATACCTGCTAAAATAACTTCTAGCTCTTCTCTCTTTTGAGAAACATAAGTAGGAAAGCCTTGATCAAATTAATAACAACAATATGCAACCTTATATGTTACTCAAGGTAGTTCTTGAAAATTCTTGATTCCCAAGTAACCATAATAATTGTCCTCCTCTATGAGTTCAATCCTCAAAAAATGCTTGTCTTCCTTGTCAATCAATGATCCTCTTATTTTGCAGCTTTTGTAAAACATGTAACTCACAATAGTGTCAATGATGATGAAGATTGAGTACAAATAAGCAATGAAAACACCCTCCAAAGCTATGAAAAACCATGACTTTTCATCAATGTAATACCCTCTCACGACCCGGAATTGAAACAAAGCTTCAATGGCAGCCAAACCTACATTAACAGGAAGTGCCAAGAACAAAGCCATCGATGTCTTTCCCCTTAGAACAATACATGCTTTCAGAATTGCCATATAACCTCCATGTCCCTCCACACCAGATAGCGTCAGTGCCATGTTGCATATCACGAGAGCATTTGCGAGGATCACAGAGAACAAAACTGCAGCTACAGCCGAGAGAAAAAGGGTGAAACTCGACGAAGAGTTTCCTATCCCTTCAGAGAAACTAAATGCAAGAAAAAGGAAGCAAAAAGTAGTTGCATTTGCAGATAGAATGAAGAAAGTATTGTAGATATAGGTGTGAAGGATTGGTTTGTAATTATAGAATAAAGGTTGAAAATTTTCTTTGTTTTTATTCAAAGCTTGAATTATGAATGCTTTTGCAATGAGGAAAAAGGTGAGAGTGAAAGGAAGGGTGAAGATTGAGGAAGTGATTGTTTGAGAAACTTTAAGGTTGAGAACAGTAAACAATTGTGATGAAGAGGGAAAGCCTGCTGCATCAAAGAGAGTTTTTAGGTGATTGTATATTTGAGGGAAAAGGGATGAAGAAAAAGGGACTAATGCTTGTGAGAGGAGTATTGATGCTGAGAAAGGAAAGGCTAGAATTGATATTGTTGTGGTGAAATATTGATAGTTTTGAAGAAAACTATGAATGGATCTTCTTAGAATTTTGTATGAGACTTCCATTGAAATTGGTCTCTTTTTTGTTTTTGCTTCAACTAGAGAGAAGAGGAAGGTGAGGAATTGAGAAGCTTCTTAATTCTCACAAAAATGTTGTGTTCTTTTCTTTTGGAAGGGTAGGTTGGAGAGTTTAAAGAGGTTGATGTTTTTAAGAAATGGATAGGCCAACTAAAATTAACTAACTAATGCTAAGGTGGAGTTGTTTAGGCTTTTAGACTATACTTTTTATTATCATTAATTAGCTAAGATGATTTTGAAGAATTGTTGATTTTTCCTTTTTGTTATGTATTAGACTATACTTTTTATTATGTTTAATTAATTAGCTAAGATGATTTTGAAGAATTGTAGTTTTTTCCTTTTGTTATGTATAAGACTATACTTTTTATTATATTAATTAATTAGCTTAGAGGATTTTGAAGAATTGTAGATTTTTCCTTTTGTTATGTATTAGACTATACTTTTATTATATTTAATTAATTAGCTAAGAGGATTTTGAAGAATTGTAGATTTTTCCTTTTGTTATGTATTAGACTATACTTTTATTATATTTAGTTAATTAGTTAAGATGATTTTGAAGAATTGTTGAATTTTGCTTTTGTTCTGTAAATTTTGCTTTTGTTTTAGATTTTTGTGTCCAACTAAAAGGATTTTAAGTGGGTAGAATTGATTGTATCAGCACAAAATTCTAGCTTTTTTTTTGGCATAATTAATTTTGATGAGTCTCATAAGATCTTATATATTTTACACATAAAAAATAATCATATTTTACCCTCAATTTTATTAAGATTATCTTATCCTTCAAATAATTGTCCTATTATCAAGTTTTAAAATTGTACTTTATTAAGATTAATACTGCCAAATTCTAAACCAAATCAATTAATTAGGTGTGTTTAAGAGCCTAGGAAACGTATTTTCTATGGCATCATCACTGACTTGACAAGTTAGCAATAAGTGATTTGGTATGACTTGCTTTTCGTCTATGTGTTAATTATGAAATATGAAATGCCTACTTGGTTTTTTTTCTTTTTTTTGAGGGGAGGTGCCTACTTGCTTAAATTGCACATAATTGAGTAGCTCATCATTACTTGCTAGAATCCATTACAAGTCCAGCAAATATATTTAAATTATGAGAGTTGATCAATTATTCAATTTTGTCCCCGTTTGCTTTGAAATTTAAGTGCCATATTAATTTTTCAAGAACCAAGAGAACTTGAATATACAATAAGGGAACTCTTCAATTTAACGAGAAGTACTGAGTTCAAATTTATTATCTGAAAATACAACAATATTAAATGTTGCACGTAGAGAATATACCTAGTTTAATTACACCCAAAAAAAAAATATTTTTTCAAGAATGTACATAGATATAGACAATAATGCAAAATAAAAGAGAAAACAAGACATTGACAAAGAAAGAAAATGTAATTTAGTTATTCGTTTTGCTTAATAGAGAATAAATAATGTGAGAAAGAGAGAATTTGGGACCCTAAATATTTTGGCACTTTTCTTTTTCACGTGGGTATATAATAATTGAACGTAGGTTGTAAGATAAATGCATGCGTTGCCTTTTTTTTACCTGAAAAAGAAGATTATATTTATATTTTTGAAAAGTGAAAAAGAGAAGAATTAATTAATCTGAGACTATTTTTACTCACCAAAAAAAAAATCTGACACTATTTTTTATTTAATTTTGAGACTATTTTTTATTTTTTTGTGACAAAAAATATTCGACTTTATTTTATAAAGAAAATGTTTCCTTCTTATTAGTACTCATTCAGTATCTCAAATCACTAACCGAACATTTGGACAATTGTTTTTAGTTTTACTATTCAATCTAAGCATAAAATACATATATATCATGTGCAGTGCCACATATTTTACGAAAACAAAATTAACAAATGGAATGAAATTTTATTTTTTACTCAAGAATTAGTTTTTTCAAAACAATAAAATATAGAAGTGGTTTTTCGTGTATATTATAAGGCTGTTGACATTGCAATTAATGGATAAAAAAATTTCGTCTAATTTGTTGCCATTGTATGTCTTGTGTAAGAAAGAGCATTTCTCATAAATTTCCATGTATTTAATTTATATCTTGTCGAAAAAATGTATTTAATTTGTATACACAAGTAAAAATTTTGTAAACTAGTCCTCGTGAAAATAACTCAATTGACAGAGACAATGCATTGTTATATGCAGGGGTCGGAGTTGGAACCTAGAACACCCCAATTGTTCACCTTAAAACCTGAATTCTAGCGACTATGTTAGTTTACCAATTTTTTTTTCTTTTGGAAACCATCAATTTATTATAAACGTATCATTATATTCCTTGAATTTTATTAGAACTACTTCTAAATTTAGACATATGAGCAGTTACAATTTATTAACAATGTAGTAACTTTTTTTAATCTTCAACATCCATAGTATTTTGTTCAAAGATTAACATAAAATATTAAGATTTACTAATCCTTTTTGTATATATTTAATTTGTACATAATGTAAATGTAAATATCATTTTAGACTGAAGTTCAATCATAATCACCAGATAGTTACAAATATTTGATTTATTTAAGCATAATTGTTTCTTTATAAATTCATATGTTGCTTGTGATTTGTTGACGACAGTATAATTTTTTCTTATGCCTCCAACCCCGATGGGTAAAAATTAAACTTTTTTTATTTTCACATAAAGATGTCATGTCACCAAATACATTCCCCAACACACATATCGCAAATAGGACAAAAGTAAGTGATAGAAAAATAGCTTAGGTTTTACCAAAAATAAAATAAAAAGTAGCTTAGCTTATATTTCTATCAATAATTATACTATAACACTAATAAAAAAGGACCTCGACATATTGTGAAAGCATTAAATCCTTTTAAAATCAAACTCCATGCATTATGAATGATTGTGGGTTGGGTAGAAGTTGAGTTCTAATATCACTTGGAGGTTTTGGTGGCCAATGAGTGAGACACGAGATGATTATATTTTTTTTTCTTTCTGGTATAATAACTACAAGTATCATTCAGTTGGTGAGCTATGTGCTTGCGTATTTTGACCCAGTTGGTTAGTTAGGGAGTTTTCAATTAGGGATGAGGCTTTAATCTTATCTACTATATCTTAATTTGAATTGATTTGGTTATTATGGCATAATATAAAAGGAATAAATAATGCAAAGGAGACAAAGACATATCTTCGGTTTAAGTTCTAGAAAATTACTCTTTAGACTTTTAATATTTCTCTCGGCCACCCTAAAAAATGTAAATACACCCCCGCCCCCAATCACAATTATCTGCTGTTGGATAATCGTAACGGCAGTTAACTGCTGTTGCATGGCAACGATAGTTAGCTGTCATTCTTGGTATTTTTCACTTATAAGGCAACATACTTCCACCTCTTTATTCATTCACTAACTTTTTCCCTTCTTTCATTAAAAAGCGCCAAATTTAGAATTTATTGTTGCAAAATCATGGTCTCACATCATTGAAATATGATTGTTAGAAGGTTTATACACTCATTTTACGTCAAGAAATATGTAATGTATCTTTTAACCTGTTTATATTGTGCAATTTTTCTATCATATTGACGCAAAAATATGACATGATCGTAATGATACTTAACTACTATTGAAGCCAACAACAGTTAAGTGTTGTTGGTATCAACGGCGGTTAAGTGCCGTTGGAGCAAATTGTTTTTCTTTTTTTTTTTTTTGCATTATTTCCCACATTTTTGCATTAAATGATAGAAATAATTAATGATAATATTTATTTTTGCAATGTTTTGTTCTTTATTGACAATTGTGGTTGAAAATGCGGTTGAGTCAAAACCAAATAATGTCGAGTCTTCCGCCGAGTTGAAATAGCTTAAGGTTGAAGCTTCCTGATGTATAATTTAGGCACATGTACCAAATCGTACCAAGTAATAAAGTAGTAAATTAATCGTCTCCACATGGATTGTCCTTCGATTCGGTAATTAGCGGAATTTGTTTAGAAAAGCAAATAAAAGAGAAAAAATTGGAGTGGTTGCAAGGTTTTAATTGTCCCATGCAATGCGAGATTAGGTTTGGTTGATTCAGATGTTTAATGACGATTAGATAATCCTTGAATTCCCCTTTCTTCTTTGTTGGAAATTAAATTAAGAAATCATTCGTTTAAAACTTGCCTTATACTTGATTTAAGAAAGTAGGGCTGAGTACGGTTCGGGTTCGGTCGGACTCGGTTCTAAATTCGACCATCCAAAGAAAACCGTAGAGTGTATTCTCAAGCCCATCTCCGACCATGTGTGCCAACGGATTGGTCGGATGACGGGTTATATGGACGATGGGTTCGGCGGGTCGGTTAACTCAGTTATTGCTGTCAACTTCACAGACGGAGATGGAGAGTAGAAAGGATTCAATTGTGGATGAGATGGGGTTGAATATGGTAACTTTTCAAAAGGCAGTGCTGGAAAAAGACGCACAACACTGTTTGGACTTAGGACGAAGAAGAAACAATTGAAAGAGAGAGAAGAGAACTAATGTTGCCTTACTTTATATTCTATATATGTATGTTTAATTGTTTTTTCATTATTAAAATTCATTGATGGGACGAGATAACATTCAAAGAAGGAGAAAGTACATAAAAAAAAGTGGGATAAGGTATCTTGCAGCAAAGCACATGCATTTGTCAGATTCTAACTTTAAATAAAATATATTTTTATGCCTAACCTTGTAACTGTATCGGGCGGGTGCGGCCTATGTTGGGTTTGATTTTGACGAACCGAGCCCGATCGCACTAACCCAGTGCTAACTGAATTTTATTACTTTTGAACCCGAGACCCGTTTCAATCTGACCCATGAACCCGCGGGTGACTCGGCCATTGCGGGTGGTGGGCGGTTTCGGATTCCTTGCTCACCCCTGTAAGAAAGTACCTTTCCCCACAATCCACCCTTCCAAATTACGAGGGTCCTGAAAGATGAGTTATAACCCTAAGTTTATACTTAAATTCAATTATATTAGAAACTAAGAAATTCACTATTGTCTTGTTCAAATGGAGGCGAGGGTTGTCAATCCTAATATTGCTCCATCTAGGATTTTAATAAAAGCGGCAATATACAAATTAAATCAAACTTTAGATTATAAACTGAATAAAACTTTATTAATGGAATCCAACAATAATAAGGGGTTCATTGTGGAACCATGATAAATTAAGTTTAGTTTCTGATGGAAACCGACATCATTACAAACTTTTCTGGACCGGTCACAAGACAAACCGCACGTTGACACGTAGGCAGAAATACATCGCCTTAAGGTTCCGCACTCAAAGGGGCTCTCCAGCTTGCGTGCACTGTGCCACACAGGAGCACGCCTATGCGCAAGGATCAACATACATGTTTCCCTTACCGCTCCTAATCACACGCCGCATAACCTGGAGACGGTTATTACTAAAGCGTACCTATATAAGGGTGAACTTGCTTCACCCTCAAGGTACACATCACTTTCCACAACACTTCTTACACACTCTTCTTCAGTTCCATTACTGGCTTGAGCGTTGGAGTGCTAACGTGCATGCAGACACCCTTCGTTCCACCGTGAAGACTCATCGCCACCGTGTCGGAAGCAGTTACCGTCACAACGGAACATTCTCTGCCATCGTTGCTACTCAAACGTTCTCACCGGATAGATCATTTGGCGCTACGAGGAGGGGATTGTTCCCTAACCGCCACGGTCCAACGATCCTCCCCCGTAACCGTTTTCAGTTACGCGCATCTTTGTCGTAACCGTTTTCAGTTACACGTTCCTCCACTGCAACAGTTAACAGTTACCGTTCCTACCTCCGAAGCAATGGCTGGAACTCGCAGAAGAACCACATTGAGTCGTTCCCCCACCTCTCAAGCACCGCGTTCAAAGATCCAGATTCTCCAAAGCCTGAAAATTATACATAAGCACTGAGGCAGCACATTCTCTTCGGGTCCATATATACGAGTAGTATTTCCAGGGGCATAGGTTCCAAGGGATATAGACTCAGAATTTTCATCTGGCTGCTTTCCACCATTTCCAACATGGGAGACTTCAATCTTCAAGCGAGAGATGGTATCATCTAAACCACCCAAATCTCTGAACAAGCTGGATTACTGTAATCCATAAAAGCTTCTAAAATGCGCACGACTTTTTCAACCAGATGCAAGTGATTTGGATTTCTATCTTTCAGTAGAAGTAGAAGAGTAGAAAATAATCCTGCTTCACACTGTGAAAATCATGATGACCCTTTTAGTTCTTTGCTTGATTCCTTTCAAAAAAAGTAACTTCAACTCAAAGGGTCACTCTAAGTCTTCGAATGACACTATCAAAATCTCAACTTTGTCAGATGAAGAAGGTGATTCACTGGACCCTGAAATTCCATGTTTTGAAGGATACCCTTTTCTGGATTTGCCTAAAAATGGTTACTTTAAATGACCCTTTTCTTGATGATGGGCTTAATTTTACGTTGTTGATTCATCTAGTGATGGAAGCATGTTTCAGGAAGGTAATTTTGAATATTCTTGAGAAATATGAAGCATTTTGTTGATCCCAAGTTAGATGTTTCAATCTAAAAATTAAAGATAAATTAGTTGCATTGAAGTTGTGGTTGGAGAAATGAGTGTTGTTATTGTTAGTGAGAAAGAAGAAAAGTGTTGTGGTTGATATTGCTCCCTTTCTTTTTCCAGATTTTGAAACTCACGTGACATTCTTTCTTTCATTTCCTTTATTTATTTAATTTCATTTATATGCATGTGGTATTTTTATATATTTTTTATTCTAAAAAACACATGTGACATGACATCTAGGACTGACTAGGTCAAAATTGGTGTTTTACAAAAAGGGTTAGAAGTCTGCTATTTACCTAATAGGAATTGCTTGCTCCCAACCGAAAAGACTAAAATACCCCTGCGCATGTTAAGTAGCGCTAGTGCTAAATTTGGTACAAAATTTCATAAAATTTAACGTGAGTTAACTCAAGTAGATTATAGTTCTGCGTGAGTTAACTCACGTTATTACTAATATACCAGACAACATTTACTGCACTGCATTAATTGTAACCAAGTCATAAATGAGCCGTAACATTGACACATTCTTAATTGAACCGAATTACGCAAGTTTGACAACATTATCAGATAATACGACATAATTGATCCAAATCACACAAATTCATCGTTTATCATACAATCACACAATAACACAAACGATCCAAATGATTCAAATTACACAAATTCGTCGTTAATGATGCGTAATCACTTAATTACACAAATCAATCGTTAATGACGCGTACTCACTTAATCACACTTAATGACACGTAAACGATCCAAATTACACTAATTCGTCCATAAATTTTTGAAATCACATTATCTCACATAAACGGTCAAAATTACCTAAATTCATCATTAAATTACATAAACACAAATTCATTAAAATTCAACAATACATACACAACTTCGAACAAATTACATTATTACACTTCAACGGATCGGACATAAAGATGTAAAGTGTTATTTTCAACCATCACCCTAAACATGTAATCAATGTCGCTATCATCTTCGAGAAGTTGTGGAAAATACATGGTCTTCCAAAAGTCATCTTCCTTATCCTCCCCCAAGTCCACGCCTGACACATTTACTATTACATCAGTTGTTCTTTGATTTGAACCAATATGGATAAATTATCCGTCAAGTTTTGCCTTCAACTCGTCCAACTTGTCGGTGGGGTTTACGAAGAACCTAACCCTCTTTTTCATGGCTGGATAAAGGACATGAAGTTCAACTAGTTCTTATGCATCTTCAGACATGTTGCACTTCACAAAATATAATGAAAAACAAATATGAGAGAAAAAGATAAAATAAATAGTTGAATAATTAAAGAAAAAATAATGCGAGCAGTAATTGGTGTGCATAATCGGCCACCAAAAAATATTTCACTTCATATATTTATATAATATATATAATATAAGTTACATATTGGCCACAAATATCTAAATTACAACAACTTTTGCATCCGTAGGCTTCGCTTTGACTATAAAATCCGTGATGCACTTAGCTTTCACATTATTCTCAATATGAAAATAGAAAAGTACATGGTTTGCTTTAGGGAGAACTTTGGCAATAACATTCATCAAAGTGGTGTCCCTATCAGTGACAACCACTTTAAGCATGTTGAGTTTTGAGGTCAAAAGACCAACCAACATCTCAAGTGCCTAAGTAAAGTTAGTTTCTTGTTCAAAGGAAAGAAAGGCAAAAGCAACGAAATACGTCAGTTTGGTAGAGATGACACAAATAATCTCAAATAACGGCATTCGATATGTATTGGTTATGTAAGTGGAGTCTGTTGGAACAAAATGTGTTTAACATTACCCTTTAAGTTTTGATGATAACAAGGTATTAAAAATTGTCAATTGGATATGCTAATATTTGTTCAAGTGTGCAGGACCATAGACAAAAATTAGTGTCTTTTAAAGGATAGGTTTTGGAAGAACAAATGAGAGCAATGGAATCAACAAGAAGGAAGCTTGAAGCGTCTGAAGAAAAGAAGTTTTGCAGACAAAGTGCTCCTGAAGTGCTGACGTCATTAGAAGCACCTCATCAGAAGCAAGATCACCAGAAGCAGTTTTCATCAGAAGATCTGAAGATCATCAGGAGCTGAAGATCATCAGAACTGAGAGAATTGAAGCTTCAAAGGCTGTTCAAATGATTTAATCACTCCTAGCATTGCAGAAGACTGGAAGAATGAAGCAACGGCTAATTCAAATGAATTTGAAGCCATTGGATGCTTTTTCGTTGGAGAGAGTTGAAAAAGGACAATTGTACGAAGTGTACAACCACTATCTCCACTACTCTGATTTGTGTCTGCAATAGGACAAGAACAACAGCCATGCGGGCACCAGTGTCCCTCCAGACTGAAGGAAAATCGAATGTGTTTTCAGAATAAAGCAGCGGATAAAATTTTCGATTTTCTTTCCTTGGATCATTACAAATTTACACATGAATCAGTGATTCGATTGTTACCTCGAAGTGTGGAATCTGAAAGCTGGAATCTCGATCACAGCAAAGCATGCAGCAAGCAGCAAAGCCTCTAGCAAGTCCACACGAACGGTGCTCCTCCAAAACTCGGTGCTAGCCAAGGAATCAGAAGTTTCAGAGGGCTAGGGTTTCTTCAAGACGTGTAACCAAAGCACTAGGGTTCTATTTATAGAACTCCTAGTGTGCTCTGCAAGTCAGAAGTCACTATTGGGCTTCAGTAAGCCCAATAACGAGTTTAGTAATTCTGCTAACTAATTAGCGTTATTTACTAAACGCA
>Ga0315914_1004961_pt1 | contig 19644 bp, 8 predicted proteins | sample MpolenodulesMG_FD_203920 | JGI IMG/M metagenome (GOLD analysis project Ga0315914, IMG submission 203920) | Medicago polymorpha root nodule microbial communities from Los Angeles, California, United States - elongated nodules | ecosystem: Host-associated > Plants > Roots > Nodule | place: USA... | reverse complement strand
ATACTCTGAACCTGAGGACAGTTATCTAGAACGTAAAAGAAGAAGTTTCCAAAAACACAATTCAACCCCCCCTTCTTGTGGTTTTTCTCACCTTCAGAAAGGACATAAAGAAGGATGACTATAAAATACGAGATAAGTAATATTGAGCTTGAGTTTTTGACCGTAGAATGTTAACGGTAGTTAGGATTTTTCAAATCACCTCCATCTTTTGGTTGCAATTAAATAACAGTCAATCTATTCAGGGATTGATTAAATGGTACCTATCCAAGTCAATGAGTTTGTGGGGGGTTTTATCCCCTCCAGTCGTTGAGTTGCATCAGATTCACACGTCAGCTAAGGCGCTATATGGTTGGTCGTCAATCCTAGAGTAGTTCCGTACACATTCACTAGCTTGAAGTGTGGGGTCTTGCTTTCTTAGAGGTAATTGAAGCATATAATTAAATTAGACTTCCTAAATTTATCCTAAAGATTCCATCATCTATGAATCATCAACTCATCTTCTCTTGATAGTTCTAATAATCGGGTCAACACTTGTTTCCTCTACCACTTACCAAATGTAAATGGTACAATTATTATGCTATGTCGATTAGGTTTTTGCCTAATCCTAAGTTCATTCACCTTTTTTTAGGTACTGCAATTTCACTTATTCGGGTGGATTATCCTCATTATCTTAGGTACTTCCTAATTCGAGTAAGTATTCATTGTTATCTTAGGTATGTCACCTCCTTGATTTGAGTGATTAGTTATGGTTATCTCAGGTATGCTCTAATTCAAGTGAAAGTATTAAATATTTAGCATAATAAAATTAAATAGGACTCTTAAAATAACTGAATAGAAAAATTTAAATTAAATAGATCCAACAAGTAAAATAAAGGTTCATCTTAGAACTCACCCTACCTAATGGGGTTTAGTTACTCATGATAACTAAAAATAAATTACAAAACAAATAAAACATACCCTAGAGACTAAGGATAATAAAAGGGTTAATAGTGCTTTACCCCCTGTAATATAGGTCATTTCCGGGTTTGCCCCTTGTAATATTTTTTTATTCGGTTCTTGTAAAAAAAATTGTTTTAAAATACCCCCCCGGGCCATCTGAATTCTGACCGTGCATTTTCGCTGATGTGACATATTTAGTCACCTTTTTCAAATGACATGGCGCGCTGATTGTATAATTAATTTTGTTTTTCATTTTTTAATGAGTACATATGGCATTTATGCTTTTTTTAAAATAAATTGAAAAATAAATAAAAAAATCATTTATATTAATTTAGAAATAAAAAAAATTAGAACTTTGAAAATTAATTTTTGAAAACTAAAAAAATTCATATTTTTTTTCAAAAGTAATAAGTTTTATTTTATAAAATAAATGAAAAATTCTGGAACTTAATATATTTCGAAAATTAGAAAAACAATATTGAAATTAAAAAAAAAGTTCAGATTTTTCTTTCGAAATTAAAAGTTTGTTTTTTAAATTTTTTATACAAAAAATAATAATTTTGGAAAACATTTTTCATTATTAAAAAAAAAACATTAGATAATATTTTTTCAAAATAAAAAAAAACAATGTAGATAATATTTTTACATAATTGAAAATTCAGAAAAATTGAAAATATTTTACCTAAATTTTTTCAAAATAAAAAATTGAAAATACTTTTCCAGAATTTAGATAATAATTTTTGAAAACTTAAAAAAAAAAAAGATTATCTTTTTCCAGAATTTTTATAAAATCTTTTTTTTGAAATTAAAAAATTAGAAAAAAAATCTTTTAGGAGAAACCGAGTTCGATTCCTATGTAGAACAATTTTTTGTCAGACTATCTTTACCTCATGATTGAACTGGAAATTACCCGGGCCTGTTCCCGCTAAAAACCGGAGGATTAACGCCAAAAAAAAATAGTTTTTGTGTTTTAGTTTAGGATAAAATACTAAATTAGTTTTAAATAATGTGGAAATCGACATACACATGCTTGAAAAATAAGAAAGAGTATAATATAGAAGTATATCACTCTTTCATGTGTTATAAACGGGAAATAAGTCTTGTGTGAATCTAAGACTTTTAAGTTGTGTGTGTAAGTTTCAGATGTTGATTTTGTCTACAAACTAAAAAAAAAAGTAGTTATATTAAATTAGTTTTACGATGTTAGGCATGGGAACTGTGAACCTGAAGCCGGGGGTGTTACGATTATTTGAATGGTCAAAAGATTTTAATATGCATAATCAGAGGAATACACATGTGCGGGTATGGATCCGCTTAATGGCATTACCTCAAGAATATTAGATGGAATGTACACTATAGGAAATTGCTAGTGCGGTTGGCACGCCGCTGGTACTTGATAGTGCGACATCAAAGCGAATTTTTTGTCATTACGCACGCATCTTGGTTGACATTGATTTCTCCAAGAAATTTTTTCATGAAATATTGGTAGAGTGGGAAGGTTTCTCTTTTAGTCTGGAGGTGGCTTATGAATGACTTCCGGAATTTTGTTCTCATTGTCAGTCTATTGGACATGATGTTACTAATTGCCGCTGGTTGTACCCACGAAAGGAAGACATTTCTAAGGAAACAGTTACTAAGGGAAAGGCGAAGATTCAAGCCAAGAAGCTTGTGTGGGTGCCTGTCAAAGAGAACCCGTCAGGTATTGGTTCTTCCAAAGCTTTTGCAGCACCAACAGAGTCACCGATACCAGTTATTGATGTTTTAGTTGATACTAATGCGGACCCAACACAAACATAGAGAGAAATGCATTGTGTGTCTGATGAAATCCCCCAAGGTACATTGCCTTCATGACCGGTATTGGAATTGGATGTTGTGCACGATGACGTGCTTTTGGATGATGTGGAACAAGTAAGTTCAGTATCTCGGGAGGAGTTGGAGGTTCCCCGGATTCAGGATGCACATGTGACACATTCATCTTCAGATGCCCATGATGATGAAAATCTTTTGAATGTTCATTTGGTTCCCTCCGCTTCTGCTAGGGAGGTGACACCATCGATCAACATTTTGTAGCGCACGATGACGTGCAAACCAGCCCCCAAATCGGTCCTCTCGTGGTCAAGTCCATCCCAGATGACTCAGCCACATTTTTGGAAATGGAGAGACTAGCTCAGAATACCCGTCACATGGTTACACATGCAGGGACCGATGAAAATGGTGAAAAAACATTGTTTGTTTATGAAACCCACAATAATTCGAATATACAACATGATCTGGACCTATGGCACCTTGTTCGTGAATATGAAAAAGCCAATGCAGAGTTACCTTTTACTCCGGTCTTATCTCGGAAATAGAAACAACAGGTTAGGAAACAACTTCAGATTGGTAAGCTTCCACCCTATAAAACCCGCTCTCAAGGAGGATCCACTTCAGATGATCATTGAATTTTCTTTATTGGAATGTCCACTGTTTTGGTAATTCATACACTAAAATCACTTTAAAAAAAAATAAAAAAAAGTTTGTCGCATAAGCCTTCTATTATTTTTTTGGCGGAGCCAATGGTCATGTTTGCACAGGTTCCCTCTTGGTATTTGCATAGCATTGGTGTTACTAAATATTGTACAAATGTTAGAGATGATTTAATGTTGAATCTTTAGGCTCTTTGGGGTTCTGAGATTACTGCTTCTGTTATTTTTATGTCATCTCAGTGTATTGCTTTGGAACTTACTTCGCCGTTATGGGACAGTTGCTACAGGGTACAGTTTGGTTCTCGGTGTTGCCTCACCCTCTTCAGACTGACTTCTTCTTGGACCGGAGTGGGTTCCCTCATTCTAGGTTCCCGTAGTCAGTTGTTTTCAATTTTTCCGTTTTTTCTGTTTGTTCTTTGTTTTTCTTTTGAGGATTTTGGCCTAGTCCCCCCTCTTGTACTCGTTTTCCGCTTTTTTTTTTAATAAATTTTTTTCTCTAAGATTGGCGGCATAGGATGGGGTTTCTGCGGGGTGCCAACATAGTTGGGATGTCGTTGTTTCCCCTGAATGTTTGTCCAATCTTCTGACTTGCAAAAAAAAATTAGTTTCTTAGAAAATCTAAAAAAGGAACATATGCATGCTTAAAAAAGCATGAGTCAGGGAAACACAGGACTAGTGCTTTAGTGATGACTTATGTCTTATGAGTATAAGATAAATCATCAAGAGCACACAATCTTGTATTTTACCACTTTCTTTTTATCTAACTTATATCACATATTAATATATAAAGACTAAAAACTCACAAAAGTATCGTATGTGGGACTTATAACTTTTAAAATATGAGAAGAACACTATGAAACACAACATAGCTTATACCCTTTTCTAATTACACCAACCATTACGGTATTTTAATTCAAAATCATTTAGAACTTATATGTTTAGTGGAGTGTTATTTTTGGTTTTAAAATTATTATTTTTTAGGAAATTTCTAGTTTTAAATTATTCATTATATTTTGTAAATAATAATTCAATTCATGTGAGTATCAAATATAAAGCACACAAAGAATATACATGATTTGCTCAAATGACTACAAATAAAGTGTAGAAAGCACAAAAAGAAAAATGACTATAAAATACGAGATAAGTAGTGAGCTTGAGTTTTTGACTGTATAATGTTAACGGTGGTTAGAATTCTTCTAATTACCTTTATCTATTTGTTGGAATTAAATAACAGTCCTTCTATTCAGGGATTGGTTAAATGGTACCTATCCGAGTCGATGAGTTTGTGGGGTTTTATCTCCTCTAGCTGTTGAGTTGCACCAAATTCACACGTCGGTTAAGGCACTATACGGTTGTAGGGTCGGCAATCTTAGAGTAAGGGTCTTGCTCTCTCAGAGGTAATTGAAGCACATACATAAATTAGAGTTCCTAAATTTATCCTAAATGTTCCATCATCTATGATTCTTAAAAGTTCATCAACTCACCCTCTCTTGATAGTTCTAATAACCGAGTCAACATATGTTTCCTCTGCCAGTTACCAAGGATGTAAAGGGTAAAATTATTATGCTATGTCGATTAGATTTTTGTCTAATCCTAAGTTCATTCAATGTTTTCTTATGTATTGCAATTTCACTAATTCGGGTGAATTATCCATCATTATTGATGAGTCAATAATTAGTGTTTTTAATATATTATTTGAGTCTATTTTATTTAGATTTTATATGTTTTTATTTCCTTTTTAGAACGATTTTTTTTTGGTCAAGTAGCCTAGTGGCTAGAGCTCACACAATTAAATTGTGGAGAAGTGGGGTGTCCGGGGTTCGAACCCCGACCCCTGCATATAATATGCAATATCCCTACCAACTGAGCTATGCTTTTTAAAACGATTTTACTTCAATTGCAAGTTATTTAAGTTTAGGAATAAATATTTGAAAGATTGAGTCTTGGAGCAAAAGAAAGGAGATTTGGAGCTGATTCGGGCTAAAAATAAGAAGATTTGGTAGAAAAATATGAAGCCTCCCAAGTCAGAAGCTTGGCACGGCCCGTGCCACCACAGGCACGGCCGTGCGCACCCACAGAGTTCCTTTTGCTGCTTCTAGTTTATTTCTGACCTAAAGCCCATGGTTTCTTTTGGAACATTCTATTGATGTATTTCTTGGGGCTTAAGTAGTTATAGACTATAAATAGAGCAGCTACCAAACATATTGAATCATCTTTTGTTCTCTGAAATTATAAGTGACAATTGTTTCTTGAATAAAAGTTCTCCTTTTTATTTATTTTTTTTCTTTCATGTTCTTCTTCTTCTTCTCTTCTATGTCTACAATGAACATGAGTGAGTAGACTCTTCTTGTCTTGGGATTGTTGGATGAGTCTAATGACCTAATCCCTATCAAACCAAGCCTCGAACCCTAATTTTATGTAAGTCTATTTTTTAATCTATTTCACCGTTTTTATAATGAATTAACAAGTATCAAATTCATAAAGCGACAACGGAGGGTTAGTACTTGTTAATTCATAATCACAAATATCAAGCGAAGTATCGAAAGATGAAGTTTTTGATATTGGAACAAGTGAAATTAGACAAGGATTGTAAAACATGAGAATAGTCTAGCAAACCTTGAGACAATAAAGTTTTGTGCTTCAAGGATTTCAATAACAATCAACCATGAGAATAGGCGTGGTTGCTAGAGAAACACACTCACTGAAACTGAAAGGAGATGTGATAGGCTAAAGAGAAACTTGTCTTTAGAAAATAGGTCCAACATAAAGTTCTAGGTTTAGGGATTGGTTTGTGAAGGATTTGTCACCATGACGAACCAATAATCCCGAGACGCTTTTTATTATTATTTTCAAACCGTTAAAAATCCCAACTTTTCAACTGAAACTCTCTTCTAATCATTCATAGAAGTTAATTAAATTCAACAACTCCCTGTCGGAACGATACTCTTTATTACTACATCGGTAAACCGTGCACTTGCGGATTTACCCCATCAATTATCTTAGTAGGTACTCCTAATTTGAGTAAGTATTCACCGTTATCTTAGGTATGTCACCTCCATAATTTGAGTGATTAGTTACCATTATCTCAGGTATGCCCTAATTCGAGTGAAAGAATTAAATATTTAGCATAATAAAATTAAATAGGACTCATAAAATAACAACATAAAAAGACTTAAATTAAATAGATCCGACAAATAAAATAAAGGTTCATCTTAGAACCATACGCAAAATCCAATGGAGTTTAGTTACTCATGTTAACTAAAGACATATTATAAAAGAAATAAAACATACTCTAGAGACTAAGGATAATAAAACATACCCTAGAGACTAAGGATGAGGAGAGAGATTCTTTCCTTGAAGCTCTTAGTGCTTGCCTTTCTCTTGAACATTTTCGTTCTGAATAAGAATTTGTGAGAGAAGTTTTATTTATTGGTTTGTTTTCAAGTAGGTTTGGGCTGAAAAACTGAGCTTTTTCAACCAAAAAGTAGCAAAAATCAGTTATTTCCCGTAACAGCACATCCTGGGGCGCACAGACCATACTCGGGGGGTGCATGGATCACACCCGGGGGCATACAAGTGTATTTTTGCGCACTCGGGAGTCAAGGGCACTCAACACAATTTTCTACATGTAATCATCTGTTTCTTCTTCTTTTCTGATGTTTTCTTCCATGGAACTTGTTTTGGGACTTGGAACATAATTTCTCTTTCATGTAATGTTTTCCTCTTGAAACTTCATTTGTTGTCTTCCTAAATCCTCGTAAGATGTTTTGCTTTGCCGATTTGCATGATTTTGCTTTGAATTACATCAAAAAGACCATAGAAATGTTTGGATTCGGAAAAACTAAAATTACATGACTCGAAATGAAAACATTTCAACATATCCCAAAAACCATATGCAATTGTTCTAAAAATGACTAAAAAATATGTTAAAAATAGCATAAGATGATATGTCATCAGTACTTTAAAGTAATTAATTAGAATAGATGAAAATTCATATTTTAATGTAACAAAAATGAAGAAAAACAAAAGTGGAAGGTGAGTAATAATTGGTACATTTGTCCCACCTCCAGAAGCAAGTACAGCTGAATCATAAGGGCACCAAGCAACTAAGCAAGAGATTTGATTGCAGCCCCATGGTCCTTATAACGGTGCAACAAATATGTTGAAACCATAAACTGTCTATGTGGTTACCATGGAAATCACATATCTCCTTGTTCTAACTGCTTTCAAGAATATAATACAGCAAGATGTTATATTATACGCCATCTCTGTCAAGATCATAAACAATTGATGTTCATATAAGCTGAGACTATAAGTTCTCTAGTTTGATTTTTCCACAAGGATCAATAAACTTATGAATGGAACTGATTGAACAACTCTTATGAGGATTAGTTTGTTATAACAAAATAGTAGAAGACTAATTTGTTACAATTAAATAATCTAAATCTGATTCATTCATACATAGTTAATGATAATGAGTTGCGTTATGATATGGCTTAAAGCTTGAAGGACACATACTTAACTAAGAATACTTTTTCAAATTTGTGTTTTTAATGAATAAACCTGATACAATTTGGTGTCGAGACTCGAGTCGGTATGACACTTGATATCAATTGATCCTATCATTTTGTCGCTTGTATCCAGAAAAAATTGCAACCAGATTCTCACCAATATATGTTACAGAAGACAGAAAATAAAGATGGTAATATTTAAATTGGGAAAGAAAAGGAGGCACATGAAAGCAATTAGTTGTATGTGAAAATAAACAAGTGGAAGTTCTGCTGCCAGAAAATAACAGAATTTGAACTATAAACCGAATCTCCTAAAACGAAGAAAGCTCAATGAAACACGATATTAAGAAAACCTCTTGATGAACTTCATATTCATCTGGTTAAATGAACTAATGGAGAGTACAACAATATACTTTACAAGTCACCTAACATTGTTGTCACCAAAGATTTTTTGACCTTTTGATCTTTCAATTGATCCAATTTTCTGAAGCCTAATCTGAGCTTTGAACCTGGCGATAAATTCACTAGCTTTCTTATCCACCTCCGAATCCAATCCTGAATCATTGACATATTCAGACACCACATCTTCATCTGAGCTGCCCTGGAAGCTCTCAAGTTTGTTATCCAAGTCTTCCACACTCTTTGATGGTTCTGGTTTATCTCTCTTACGATGACTCGCCAACGAAACCTCATCATGATTTGGAAAATAGCAATCAAGAGTTTTCTTACTGATCCCTCTGAATAGAAGATCTGGTTCTCTACTTTTCATTTTATCTTTTCTCATTGCTGTATCAACATTATCCGGCTTCTTTACAACAATCTTTTCATCGGCTTGCTTGCTAGACGTCTCATCAACTTTCATCGTCCCTGAAGGCAACCCACTGGCTCTTCTTGTTCTAACTGATTTCCCCCTTGATAGAGCTTTTGCTAGACTTGTTGGCCTGTCTGAGTCCGAATGCAAACCATGCATCACCGACTCTTTGTTCCCAGGTGGATCCTCGCCTGCAGTCCCACTTTTACTCTTGAAGTCATCATTCAGATTACTCTTCATGTCATCGTGTAGCAAGCTAACAAATGGCTGCAATGAAGTTTCGGCGTTCCTTCTAGCCGAAGATGAAGGTGAACTTGAAGAAGACGAAGAAGAAGAGGAAGAAGATCCACGCAAGCTCTTCTTTTCCCCTAAACCATCCTGCAGCGGATTCATATTTTCTGATGAAACAGAATCTACGGAAGAACGCAAACTCGTGTTACTCGTGTGAGATGAGAAAGATCCCACAGACTGCAAAGACCGTGAAACATGTGTTTCAAGTTGAGTTTCATCGACAGATATTTGCCTAAAATGCAAAGGATGAGAAACAGCAGCATATTTCCCTCTAAGTTCCATCGTTTCATTTCCTGAAGACACCTGAGAAATCTTCGTCACCAAATCCACCTCTTCGAAATTCATATCTTCTGAAAAAGGCACAAATGAAGTCTTCTTTTGTCCCAAATCTTCCACTTGGAAGCTGACATTTTCTGAAGCATGCACATAGGAAGTGTTATTGTGCTCCATATCTTCCTCCTGGAAATTCATATTTTCTGAAGTATGCATATCTTCTTCCTGGAAATTCATATTTTCTGAAGTATGCAAAGGGGACGTCTCTTTTTGTTCCTCAACTTCCCCTTGGAAGTCTATAGTGTCTGAAGAAATCGAGTCCATAGAAGAATACATTCTCGCGTTGGAAGAAAAAGATCCTGTAGACTGGAAAGACTGTGAACTAAGCGATTCGACAAATTGAGTTTCATCAACAGACATTGGCCTTAAATTTGCAGCATGTTTCCCTTTAGTACCTATTCTTCTGTTTCTTAAAGAACGGCCCTCGGATACCTTCTTCCCTGAATCTCTTTTTTGAATCCTTTGTTCCATACCTTCCTCTTCGAAAATCATATTTTCTCGAGCAGGCACAAACGAAGAAGTCTTCCTCCGTCTCACACTGTTGTCTCGAAAATTCTTCTTTTCCAAAGCAGGCACATAGGAATCCTCCTTTTGTTCTCTCATTTCTTCGTCTTGAAATCCGGTATTGATATTATCCGATGCAATCGAATCAAACGAAGAGGAATACATATTGATGTTACCTGATGCCATTGAATCAAACGAAGAAGAATACATACCGGCATTAGAAGAGAAAGATGTTGCAGACTGTGAAGAGTACGAGCCAAGTCCTTCAAACTTAGTCTCATCAACCACAGGCTGAAACTGCAAAGGACCATTAACATTGCCATAAACTTTTTCCCTTTCCATCCTTCCAAACCTCGAATTCCAGTCGATAGGCGAAGGTGAAGCAATTCCACCAACACCAACAGAAGCATCATTAAACTTTTCCTCCAAATTGGTAGGATCCATATCCCTAAATTCCCTATCTTCACTCACATCTAACCTCTTAGATGAACGCCTCGAACCTAAACTCGAATCGCTTCCATTTTCATTGAAATATTTACCAACACCATCCACTTCTCTTTCAACCAATTTCAAACTTCGAACCGGTAATCCGAGAGGTTTATGACCAACAACCTCACCAGATTCAACATTACCAAAGTAAGGTTGAGCAACAACAACAGACTCACTATAAAAATACTCAGAATTCCAAGATTGAACCACATTAGTTCCATCATTTCCACCATCAAAACCAACTGAATAACCAAAATTATCATCAGAATTCGACAATTTTTCGGTATTGTACTGTTCATCAAAAACACCAACAGTACTACTATTACCACCACCCTCATTAGACCCATCATTCCAACAATGCATCATCTTATTCTCATCAAACCCACATGAATTCTCAATTTCACATTCATCACCAAAAATAGTTGAAGCAGGAAAAAACTTAGAAACATAATTAGCACTATTATTATTATTATCACTATCATTAGTTTCTAATTCACCATTTCTTCTACTAAAAAGACCATAAGCAACAACAATGCCAATGAAAAGAAGGTGAAGAAGCTCCCATAACTTAGTGAGTATGGGTTGGTTCAAAAATTCAGGAGCTTGTGAAGGAAAAAGTGGAAGAACAATGATGAAAATTGCTAAAAATAGAAACTTTATGATGAAATCGGAACAAGAGTTACCTTTTTTGATTGGTTTTGGTTGGATCCGCAAATGGGGTTTTGTGATTGGGATTGGATCCGCCATTGATGAAGAAAAGTTGAGATTTTGTGAAATGGGTGTTCTTGAAATTTGTGTGAAAATGAAGAAAAAGGAAGAAAAGAAGAAAATTTGATTGAGAAGAGAGAGAAAGTCTAACATTAGGGACAGACATGTGTGTGGAACATAAATGTTTAACGTAATTTTTTTTTTTTGGACAAAAGTTTAAGGTAATTATTTGTTTTTACTATGAAAATTTAAGGTAATTTTGTTAGGTCAAATGTTTAAGCCTCCAAGGTAATTGTTTTTTTCCTTCAAAAGTTTAAGGTAATTCCCTAAAAAAAAACAAAAGTTTAAGGTAATTGTTTGGTTAAATATTTAAGGTAATTGCATTTTAAGGAAGCTAGATTTTTTGAGTTCGAATCCAGCTCTAAACATGAGCAGTGTTAAAACTTTAAATTAAAAGTTTTTTTTTTACTTAGTATGATTATAACAAATTTGAGAAAATTTAGTTTTTACCGTTTTACCTATAGATACATGGTTCACATAAAAAAATGTTTTTATTTTATTTACTTTACAAAAGTTTAAGGTCATTATTTGGTTAATACAATGTGGTAGAATTCAAAATGTGTCTTTAACAATTATGCACCGTTTTATTTTAATGACATCATTGCCCTTGTTATGGTTTGAGTTTTACCATCTTTATTTGGAATATTATTTGAGAAAGGTTTTTGGGCCATAACAAGACTAAGGCAGTACGTTATTATATACTTGAATGAGTTGGGGTGTAGAGAAAAGAATCTTCTTTGTTGATTAACTGCTAAGTAATCAACCATTTCATGTTTGTATATTCACCAAATTTTGTATGTAAAAGCTAAAAAGAATTATGTGTAATGTGTGGCTTGATTTCTTTATACTTTTATGTCACCAAATTCAGATTTCTTGCACACATAATTTATGCAGTTAATTAGTCAAAATTTGTTTAATTTAAATTAGACTATTAATTAAGATACATGTTTTATTTTTGAAATATTTTTTATTTTTATTCTTTAAATGAATCCTTAACCGTACGAAAAGAGATAATTGGATCTTTCTTTCTATAGAAAAATTGGTACCCCTAGCATGAAATGCTTAAGAACTTGTTAAGAATGAGAAAAAGACAAGCTTATAAGTCCACGTCCAAAATAAACAAGCTTATAAAGAGCAATAAATTATGTTAAGTGGTTATCAATTTGGTATGGGATGGTGACAATAGAGACCATCAATATCTCATGACTATTATTATGGTATGGATATGGAAGGTGAGTTGTTCATTCTGAAAGAAATTTTGATCCTTTCTCCATTATTGATGTATTTTAAAAAGATGGAAAAAAAAAAAATTAATAGTATTAATTGCATTATTGGATATGCGGCACAGAGCTAAAATTCGAATCTACTTGAAGCTAGAAATTCTAGTTTTCTCCGTTTCACAACAAAATAATGCATTGGGACTTGATGTTGTTGGCCGCCGCATTTTTGAAACTCACAACCAAACACATGTTAAATATTAATTGATAGTCATTTTACAACTAATCTTTTAGATTTAAACCAACTTATCCATTGAGCTACAAAGTTAATTTACTGTCACTAAGCTTACACATCATATATTGTTAATGAATATTTTGTTAGAAAGAAAGACACAAATTCGATCACTAAGCAAACAAAACTTTTAAGTAAATTGGTCATTTTCCCTCAAAAAAGGTAAATTGGGAATTTATAACTATGTAATCTTATGGTGAACATTTAATTTTATTTTTAAAAAACTTATTGTATGAGCATTTGTGGAGTTCATATATAAAGTATATATAATTCAAAAAAATCTTTAAAATTAAGGCTTAAATGTAATTTTGATCCCTTATTTATATGTTTTTGAACTTTTAATCCTCAAATGTCATATCATTAATGAGTTTGCCAAATCACTTAAAGTGATGGGGGACCAAAAAATTAATTGACTTTCATTATAGAGGGACCAAAAAGTTGGTTAAAAAAAAGGATTAAAAGTTCAAAAACATGCAAATAGGGGTTCAAAATTGCATTTAAACTTAAAATTAATTATTAGACGTGCCTATTCACACAAACATTCTTTTGTTTATTTATTTTTGTTTAGATTTTTGGCTTAATTGCAGTTTTAGCCCCCTAACTTTTCCAAAGTTGCGATTTTAACCCCCTAAGAAAAAAAACTACAAAACAGCCCCTAAGTTTTGCAATTGTAGCAGTTTTGGCCCCCAAGGCTGATATTGACTTGGTCTACGCTGACGTGGCACCCTAAGTGAAGTGCCACGTGTTATTTTTTTTGGGGCCAAAACTGCTACAGTTGCAAAACTTAAGGGGCTGTTTTGTAGTTTTTTTTCTTAGGGGCCAAAATCGCAACTTTGGGAAAGTTAGGGGGCTAAAACTGCAATTAAGCCTAGATTTTTTCTCTACAAAAAATAAATAATTAAGAATAAATTTGTAAATAATTTGATTTTATGAAAGAAAAAAATCAATTTGTAAATTGTATTTGGGAACGTTGGTCCAACATTCGAACAATAATAGTTATTCTTCTTTTCTTTGAATTGGTTTCTGAAATAAAGGTAATCTTAGTTTCGGTAGTTGGACTGATTTGAAGCATGATATATTATGATTTATATTTACACACAATCCTAATTTTCTCTCTCATTTTTTTACTCCTCCACCGTTCTCCCTTCTCCATGTGCTCGATTTCGAAATTGGATTTCATGCAGTCATGATATTTGTATCCAAGAAGCAAATATAATTTTTTTTAAGGATAACATAATATAATTTTTATCTAATGGTTAAAAAAATGCTTAAGGATAATATAATTTTTATCAGGATCGTTCGATATTGATCAAATTGTCATCAACACGTTGGCTTACAACTAAACTCAGTTGCATCTCATTGTTTATATGTACTACACAATCATCTAATTAGTAGTTAACCCAAAGTTAAATCATGGTATACATTATTTAAATATTTGTGAACAATGTCATAAGCTTAAAGCCCCAAATAATCTTGTTATTACCAAAACTTAAGAAGCAGAAACCAAAATACACTCAAGATCGTAAAACAACACATCTTTCCCTTCATCATCAGCCAACTAGTTAAAATTTTTACAATAAACGCAACAAGAACAACAATTTCTTAAGTTGCATAAATAAACTTTGTCACATAATATTTGAAAGGATTCCATTTTACGAAAACACTTATGAGAAGAAAAAAGTGACTTGCACTAAAAGAAATTGGATTGTTAAAGTACTAACTATTCCATTTTACAAAATCCCTAAACTATTCCTTCATCCAACAATTTAGTTCATTCATTGATTGTTCTGTTTGGATTTGCGTTAATAGTCCATAAATCACGAAAAAATATAGTCCATTAGTTTCGTAGAAAAAAACAACAATTAATTAGTCCTAAACTTTCAAAAGCTAATTTTATTAAATGCCTCAATATAGTTGGAACAAATGTTCTTTTTTGTTCTTTCACTCACAACACTCTATAAAGATGATATTGCAACACAAACAGGAGAGTTTTTTTAGGAACTAAGTATTGAATATATTGCACTACTACTTTATTCATTGATCACTTGACATTTGTCCAATTTGCTAATTTTGATCTTGTTGTAATAGTAAAAATAGAGACATTACTATAAACCAATCAAGTATATAACACATAAGGTATACTAATATTTATTTTTCCTTGATTGATATATGTAACACAGTAATAGTACTTTTAAGTTTCAAATGAATTCTATCGTGTTGTTATATATAGATAAGTTACATATTTTGTCTTAAATTTTCTTTTGTTGAAGCTCTTTGCTTCTTTGAGTTTGTGTTTGTATTGCATTGAATCCCTTCACTGTATTGATGAAATTCAGGAGCGACGGCGATGTTAACTGATACTGGTTGTTGCGCCACAACTTGTAACAATTGTTGTTCATCATTGGCAGTTACATCCGCAAAACTAGTTATTTGAGCCGCGACATGCATCTTTTTTTTTTTTGAATGGCAATATATATATATATATATATATATATATATATATATAATACACCAAAAGAGCCGCCGAAGGGCGCTCCAAGAAGGAACAATCCCCAACTCAAAAGAGCCCGGAGACCACACAAAGAAGCACCAAGAAACACAGCTAAAACAAACAAGAGAAAAACAATGGTCTAACAACAAAAGGCCAAACCGTTAGCCACCACAGACAGAAAACATAGAAACAACCCCAGAAGCCGACCGGGAAGGAGGGAGACAAAGACCCCCACACAACCCCCGAAGCAACCCTAGACCACCACCACAAAACCCTACCGATGCCAACATAAGACGGGTTGCACCTCCCACTCATGATAAGAGCAGGAACTAGCAGGACACTTACCAGGAACCACTTCCAAGCTAAAAATTTAGCTCTATCCACCACAGGCTCCTCTGAATGGGCGCCACCAACAAAAACAAGATCATTCCTAGAAGTTCAAATGGTCCAAATAACAGCATGCCAAACAAGAATAAGACCTAACCTAACTCTTTTCCCCCCACCTAAACCTGAAAAGGCCTGGAAGTGCTGAGCAAGGCCAAAGGGAGGGACAAAAACCCAACTCAGCCACCTAGAAACCTGATACCAAACCGGAAAGATGGAGGGGCACGAAAGACACAGATGAACAGAGGACTCTGATGGGGCGAGACAAAAACCACACCCCAACCCCCCTTCTAGGAGAGGGACCCCACACTGGACAAGGTTAGACCTCGTAGGGATCCTATCCAAGAGGAGCTGCCAGGAAAAGACAACCACCTTGGTAGGGGCCCACGACTTCCACACCCTAGCGACCGCAAACAAGGCCTCCCCCTGAGGCGCACCCACAGCTGGCAAACGTTTAATAAGCATAGAATATGCCGACTTAACCGAATACCGACCATCAGGACTATGGGACCAAGACCAAACATCCTCCCTCTCCAACTTAGAGGTCCTAGCCACAACACAGAGCAGCTCATTGAGCAAATCAAGTTCCCAGACAAACAAATTCCTCCTCCACCTCAGGTTCCACACCCAAGACCCCCCCTCCCACAAACCTAACTCCCCCACTCTCCCACCCTGCTGGAGGGACAAAAGAAAAAGTCGTTTGAACATTTTGTAATTGACAGGTTTGAACATTTCCTTGGTATGGATAATCATCTTCTCTAACAATACCTTGGGATTGTATTATAGATTCGAAAGCAGTTTGAATATAACCACCTTCACACTCGTAGCTCTTCTCATCGCAGTCGACCAATTGTTGTTCAGACAATGAGATCAAATTAACATTTTTTATTTTCACAATACCTTCTACGGCAGCCACAACTGAAAAATGCCCAACAACATCCTACAACATGTATCGGTTAAATTATGTCATTGGATATTATTCTCAAATTAAATTATGCTACACTAGAGAAGGCACTTTATATAAAATGATTACCTACTCTTTTTTGTTTGTCTTATCCACCCCATTTTGAGGAAAAATGGGCCATGCAAATTGAAAATTTGGCTAATAATCATGTCCGTGATGATTTAAACTCGAATTTCTGAATGATTCAACCTTAACTTAATATTATTAAACCACATGAGTTCAATTGTTTAGTTGCCCATACATAACTCGACCGACTAAGCTAAAAATAAGTTTTTCATTGACTTTTTATAAACTTGAATGTAGTTAGAGCATCCACATTGGTGAGGTCTTCACCATTTAAGACCTAGTACCTAATAGGTACCCCCAATGTGATTTTTTTTTTTAGGGTCTTCTAGGACCCAGGGTCTCACTTAAGACTTCAATGCTTAAGTGAACTCCACATTACTTTTTCTTAAAATAATCATTGTCATTGTACTATTGCTTTTCATTGTACATTTTAATCAATTTAATATTATAAAATAGATAATTGTGTCTTTAATAAATAGTTATAGGTGAGACCCATATAGACCTTTTGTTAGAGGGTCTCAATTGGAGTGATTTAGGTACTATTATTAAAAGATTATAAAAAAGTGATGTGTCTGTGTGAGACCTGTTTAAAACTTCAAAATTGAAAGTCTCCATTGTGGATGCTCTTATAATACTTGGATAAAAAATGATTCTTTAAGATAAAAAAGATAGTTTTTGATCTTAGTCAAACTACTAAGTTGACAAAATTATTGTGATCGACATCTTGATTTTGTTCAAATGTCAAAGTATAATTTTTATTAAAATCATGTTGCATATAGTGATTTTGACAAACTCTCATCAATTCAATTATTGCACTGAAATACTTAAAGGTTGACTGCACTGAAGTACTTAAAGGTTGACGTTGTGATTTGGCATGAAAACATTGGAGATAATCTTAACATGGACGATTTGTTTTTATGTTTCAAAATTCATTATCCAAGATTACTAATTAAAATATTGCTAAGAGAAAAAATTAAGCAGAGGGTTATAATAATTTGCCTTGGTTCTTAACATCGGTGACAGCTCCTTGCTTTCTCCAATCAAAATTTGTTGGAACATCATCATTTTGGTTGAAGGGCATCATAGTTGACCTCATTTTGGAGGAAGAAAGTTGGTTAGGAACTTTGAGTCCAGTATGTGAAGCAATAAACTCTTCACTAGTTAGATCAGAATATGAGTTTAGGCCAAATTTGTAACTCTTGTTACCAACATTGTTGAACTTCTCGATGTACTCCAAATTCTCTTTAAATATCTGAAAGCGATTATCCATCTCGGAACTATTTGTGTATACACGTCCATATTTCATTATCCATTGTTGATGTGCTTCAACAACAGATGATGATTCAGACAATGTTCGAGACATGGCTAAATGGTATACACATGCCCACAAGATCGTGATGCAAAGAGCAATAAGGTACTTCATTTTTGTTTGGTAGGTAGATATTGAAGAAAAATGGTTTGTGATGAAAAAAATGATATGAAAAAAAGTAATGTAAATATGGCTATTTATAGAATTCAAAATTCAGTTGAAAACTTAAAAGTTCTCCTTAACGAAAATCTCGGTATACATGAGTACAATGGTCCAATGCCCCAATCACACGTTGGTTACTTCTTTAAGGTTGACTTGCAAGTATTTATTTATTGGTTTATTATTTTAAGGTAAACACACTAGAATTTAATTGAACATGTATTACTTATTAAATCATTAAATGTTATGTCATAGTTATAAATTAGTTTATTTTAAAATAAATTTAACTTTTGAATAAATCTTATCTACATGGTACAAATCACTCTTTATTTTCTATCATCTATAATTATAATAACTAAATCTTATCTACCAAAAACGTTGACGAAATGAAATTTTATTTTTCTGATTTTTTATAACTCATAATAGAGAATTTTTATTATTTTTTACAATAAAATGTCCAAAAATTTAGTATGATTCTTATAAATGATGAAATGATGTTTTTTATTTTTATTTTATGAAATGATATTTTCTAAAACATAAATATTAATAAATAACTCTTTATTTGATAAAAATAATAGTTAATTTATAGATTTTTGAAACAAGAGTACAAGTACACCATAATTTGTGAGTGTACCGTAGAAATTTCCTAAAATTATAACAATAATTGGAATTTTGTTAAGTTGGGTTATAGATACCATGACAACTTCTAGGTACTCTTAAAGAAAAAATGAGTGTCCTATGAATATTTACAATCAAAAGTTAGCTAATAGTTTGAGTTTTCGATTAACTTATCCACGCCAACATTCATTTGTCTATACAATTAGTTCTCATAAATTATACAAATTAGTTCAATACGGAAGAAAATGTTTGTTTTGTGAAAGAAAAGGTTGAGTTTTGTGAAACGAGTGTTGTTGGGATTTGTGTGAAAATGAAGGAAGGATGAGACTTTGATCGAGGAGAAGAAAAAAGTGTAACATTAAGGACAAATTTGAAAGATAAATGTTAGAAGAGTCCAAATATATACATCTCTTTAGGTGGCATACATCTCTTTAACCATACACACAAATGTGACATGTGACCACGTGGTCCTCACACGCAAACACACACAACAACTTTCTCTCACCCTCTCTTCTCTAATCTCTTCTCCCTCTTCCTTTAACTTCACCGGCCGCCACCACCACCAGCCACACCAACCACCAGCCTCACCTCAAATCTCACTGTAACACATGAGGCTGACGAGGACGGGGAGTGGTCGTCGGTGCACAAGGCATGACAATGAGCGGCTCCCGACAGCTTTTAAACGAACCGAATCACATTGGAATGAGAAGGATCCTGAAGTCGTGCAGGTATGAGACTGCATGGTTGAAGGAAGATTTATTAGAATTGTTTGGTACTACCTATATCAAGATGCATCTTCTTTTCGATAGCTCATTCCATAAGATCTCCTCAGTTAAGCGTGCTTGACTTGGATTAGTCTTTGGATGAGTGACCTTCTGGGAAGTTTCTTTGAAAACGTTCGAGTGAGTGTAACGCCCTAGTTGTTATTATTTATTTTGATTTATTTTAGAGTCTTTTATATGATTTTAATATGAATTATGTTGATTGGTGTTGATTTTTGGTGTGCTATATTTTATTATATGATTTATTATGA
>Ga0315914_1004959_pt1 | contig 19649 bp, 8 predicted proteins | sample MpolenodulesMG_FD_203920 | JGI IMG/M metagenome (GOLD analysis project Ga0315914, IMG submission 203920) | Medicago polymorpha root nodule microbial communities from Los Angeles, California, United States - elongated nodules | ecosystem: Host-associated > Plants > Roots > Nodule | place: USA... | reverse complement strand
GGCCCATTAAGTTGTGATCCAGACCCTCCTATTGGTTGTCTGCTTTGAGTACGGCCGAGCGTGGAGTTTAGACGCGATGATCGTCCGTACAGGACACGTGGTATCAAGTTAAAATGAGATGAGCTGGTTTGCTTGACTTGAACAATCAATCCAGCGTCGACTGAAGACTTACTGAAGACTTGCTGAGCGAGCTGGCTTGACTTAAACAATCAATCCAGCGTCGACTGAAGACTTGCTGAACCGGCTGGCTTGACTTGAACAATCAATCCAGCGTCGACTGAAGACTTACTGAGCTGGCTGGCTTGACTTGAACACTCAATCCAGCGTGGACTGAAGACTTACTGAAGACTTGCTGGCTTGACTTGAACACTCAATCCAGCGTGGACTGAAGACTTATTGAAGACTTGCTGAGCTGGTTGGCTTGACTTGAACAATCAATCCAGCGTCGACTGAAGACTTGCTGAACCGGCTGGCTTGACTTGAACAATCAATCCAGCATTGACTGAAGACTTACTGAGCTGGCTGGCTTGACTTGAACACTCAATCCAGCGTGGACTGAAGACTTACTGAAGACTTGCTGAGCTGGCTGGCTTGACTTGAACAATCCTTGGAAATGGTCTACCCATGTCAGTCCACCAAGTGTCAAGCCTGTTAAGGCGTAGACGTTTGTTCTTTAATCCGGGTCGATCCGTGCCAGTCCACAGTCCACCAAGCGTCAAGCCTGTCAAGCCTGTTGAGGCGTAGACGTTTGTTCTTTAATCCGGATCGATCCGTGCCAGTCCACCAAGCGTCAAGCCTGTTGAGGCGTAGACGTTTGTTCTTTAATCCGGATCGATCCGTGTCAGTCCACAGTCCACCAAGCGTCAAGCCTGTTGAGGCGTAGACGTTTGTTGTTTAATCCGGATCGATCTGTGCCAGTCCATATATATATATATCCTAAAACAAAAACATTTCCTATTAGGTGGAGTCTGTTGTATGGATCAAACAACCTCAGAAATGCTTTAGCAGGATAGTGAGTATGATGACCGTGACAGTGAAGGCAATACTTTTAGTTAATTTATACTATACATATATAAATGCTAAAAACCAAAATGTTGAAGATCATATAAAAATAAAATTAAAGAAATATTCATTAATAAACAGCAGTTGTACTCTTAAGCTAAATACACAATTCAGTGACAGCAAAAGTCTAGGAATAAAAGTTGAAGCCTGCGGGTGATTGAATGATGCCATGGTTGCAAATAGCGTATTGTTAAAAAAACAATTACAACAGAACACAGAGATAGAGCGGAACAGTGATTAGGTAGAAGAACACCACGAAGGTTAGAACAGCATGCGTAAGAACCAAAAATCTGAGCAACAGGGCAGGGGATAACTGAACACCACAGCTCTTTCTTCTACTCAAGACTACCAAAAACCGAAAAAAAGCAGTTGAGAACATGTGGAAAATAAATAGAACAGAGTATGCGCTGAACAGAGAAATGGCTGTGCGCTAGCTCAGCTGGAATGTACTGGGGTTTGCGGTGCAATGCAAGCAAGCAGTAGGTGTAGGTGATTTGTCATAGAGCGGTTGGTGTTGCACGAGGAGACCATTGAACAAGAATTCAAATACACCCTGACAAGAAAAAGTAAATTATAAAAATAACCTAAATGAACTGTTATTGGACAACTAAAAATGGGGGACTAAGGGATTTTACCTTCATTTAGTGTTGTATTTGCGAAAAATAGCGATCTGTTCAATCTTTGCCATGCTACAGTGGTATAGTTGCAACTCTGATGGACACATCACTTATTGAGGACAATAGTACCTATATCAAATGTGCTATGCTATAGTGCTGCTATCTGACAATACTGTTTCCATATCAAGATAGAGGTTGCAATGGCCGTGAATTGCCTCTACTTTTGGTGACAAATGCAAAAATGCAGTGAAGCTGTTTACATCGATGTGCTGGCTATGATGCAATACGACACCGCAAAAGCAATTCTGCTGTGTGTTATTGATGACTATGATCTCACTTTAATGGTGTGATTTGTAGTTTTATGACTTTTATCTACAGGTCAACCTTCATTAATGATACTTCAATGGGTTTTTAGTTTACCCATGCCCAAATCTCATCAGAGGAGACTGTATTATCTTCCCTATGTCTACAATTAGATTTATCCAACTTTCTCTTGATGATTTCATTACTGATCATAATGAGTTTTCTGTTGCATATGTAACCAATTTATACATATTTTAATTTCTGTAGACATCGTTGTGGAGCAATCTTCATCCACATCAAGTCATAGGAACTGCTGGTCTAGTAAAGGAAATTGACTGTTTGACTGCCACAGTGGCAGACATAGAGGAAGTTAGATCAAACTTTTCTTTGTCAATAACCACGGAGAACACAAAACTGTGTGGATATGGAGGGTGGTTTGATGTACATTTCCGGGTAAGATGCTCTGACCTTGTATGGGCATTATAGCTATGGAATTTCTTCAATCTTATTGTTTCCTGTTTATGATTACCAGGGACGAAGTGAGGATCCAGCTGAACATGAGATTGAGTTAACGACCGCTCCTAGTGTAGATTACTGTACACACTGGGGTCAGCAGGTTTGTACAGCATCAATTAGTTGACTTGTTTTATAATTATTTGTCAAATACAGTTTCTTTATTCTGTGAGCAATTTGAATATTAATGAAGGAGCTGATGGTGCCTTCAATGAGTTCCATAAATTAGCTGTTCTATTCTATTATTAGAATATAACCTTGTACCTTTATAGATGAGAGACAGGGTTAATGACATTCATACTTTCTGTGATAATTTGGCCCTTTCTCAATTCTGACAATGTATCTGTTCAGTCACCTATAGCCTGTGACCTTCATTCTAGTTCAATTGTATGATAATGTTAGTGTAATGTTTTAATCATTGGACAGGTTTTCCTCTTAAATCCTCCTACACATGTGAGTGATGGTGATGACCTAACTGTTAATTTTCTAATGAGTCGCTCGAAGGGAAACCATCGTTTAATGGAGGTTGAGCTTGGCTGTGAGATTCAAAAGCATTCGGGCAAGCTTGTTACACCTTTCAAAAATAAGTACTATATTGAATGATAGTTTAGATTCCTTTGTTCGCTGAGCTTCAAGCAGTATCCCACGGTATGCTCTAAACTCTATCATGCTTCTAGAATGATAATGTTAAATAGTTTCAATGAATTTCTTGATCCTATCCTTCCGTTTGAATGTTCTTTAACAGGCTCCTATTTTATAAAAAAGACATTTTTTTAATACTGAGGGAAATATGTAATATTACAATAGATAACTGAGGACCTCAACTATAAAACCTAACAATTAAGCACTTCCACATTGCTTGTCCTTAACTATATTTCAAGTCGCTATGCTGATATGCTCATTTAGTCTTTGATTCTTTTTTGAACAGGAAGGACTATTGCATGATTTTCAATCTTATCGAATTGTATGGTTATTAAGGGTTGTATTAGTTCAATTTTGTTTACAGAAGAAAGCAGTTGGCGTTGCTTTTAATACTTGGTTCTTCCGATCATTTGGTTGTGTGTGACATGTGACTCATAAGGGATATTGTTCAGCATTATTCAGTGATGGTTGGATAAACCTCGTATTGGTACTTTTTCCCGACTTTCAAGCAAAGCTTGTAGCTTTTTTTTGTTATATATATTTATGATATTATTTACTGAAGTTTGTATTTATTGATTATTTAATTGTGGGTTGTCTGATTTTTTTTTTTGTCCTTCCATTGTACAACAGTTAATTCTTTTGGCAACCCTGAAACCTTATTGTAGGATTAGAGTAGAAGTGTTTGCCCTACCCTACTTTCCTCTTTAACGGTGCAGGTTTTATTTTGAGAAGGAAATAGGGTTGAAATTTGCAAGATATGATGGGATCCTTTTTTCTCATTTTCATTGTTATTCAGTGACCTTTTTCTTTCTTTCTAAACTACGGTAGCCATCACCTGTAATTGATAATCTTCACCATCCATTATCGCTCTATCACCATCCATCACAATTAAACATCCTGCTTATCGTTGCTATCCGGTACCCTTAGACAAACAATGGTATTGGGCAACAAAGGCAGCCTATCTCTTTGCTGCCAAAATACCATTGTTGCCTAGCACCAGTTGTCACTACTCTTGGGTCTTTGGGTTGGACCTAACTCACTAAATTGACATGTAAGTTGAGAGATATGTGCTACTTATAAACTTGTTTTCAAACTATATTTCGACACCCCACCTCATTCCTTGTAAGGTGAGAGATGTATGCTACTTATAAGCTCTTAGGTCTTTGGGTTGTACATTTGGAATGTAACATACCTGCTAGTTTCCAAATGTTTGATTTTTAACAAAATAAACAAGATATCGCACACTCTTTTACCTTCATTTACATCATGGGTCACCAGAACATATTTTAAGTCCTGATGCATCTTTGTAGTTCCATGATTAAAATGCAGTTTACATCTTTGAGGAAATAGAGCGGCCTAAACCTCTTACCATAATTTTTATTATATTGTTTTTGTAAATAACGCGTATTTTAATTTAAAAAGTAACAAAATACATAACACTGCAGAAAGGTGATGTTCACAACATTTCCTCTAGTTGTTTCGTTAGATACTCCAACAATAATGGCACAAGCTATGACCTAAATACACTTGACTTGTTTGCCAAACACCCAAACTTGTTATTTTAAGTTATTTCTCAGAAATTAGAAAAGTTACAAAATTAATAAAAAGTATGAAAAAGTTTTCAAATTATCTTTATTAATAATTAATATTACAATATTGTAAATATTGTGATATTTCTTTTGCGAATGTGATTCACATGCTACTTTTCACCATACATGGTGAATTTCCATTATGTTTTTCTCCTACAATTATGGCACAAGCCATGTCTTAGCGAATAGCGATTCCTTCACAATCATGGTTGTAATAAACGTAGAAGCGAGTAACATTATATGGTCAAGTGTTTGACAAAAATGGCGATGCTATTTTTATTTTTTTGTAAAATTAATTTCTATCAACAAGCTCTTTTGTAAAAATGGTGATTCCTTCACAATCAACTTTTTAAAAATAAATTATTTTCTATCATATTTTTTTCAAAATAACTTTATTAATATATATATCATTCAACATCAACAAAACAAGTTTCTTTTTCCTTCTCCTACATCCTTTCTCTCATGTGTTTCTTCTTCTTGTTCCTCCTTCAACCTAACCTCATACAACCCCACAACTCCGTCAACAAATACCTTGAAACATGCATGACCCCATCATAAAACCCACAAAAAATTAAATCAGTTTAGCAAACAAAATTGTTCAACAAACCCATATAAAATCATAGGAGCGAATGCGAGATGTATAAGAAAATTCATTGTGGGTGATAGGGATGTTTGTGGTGCGGTTTTGAGATAAAATGTCATCTGATCTAAAATAAATTTTGCATGTGGTTCGGTTTGGACGACTATACTAAAAAAATATGATCTGATCCAAATACGTACGGTTATTTGGATCGATTTTTAGATATTCAAAATGCAACATGTAATGTTTGTATTAATATTCATATCACACATACACGGTAAAATAATAGGTTTGAAGCAAAATATAAAACAAATATATTAAAAAATTAACATTGCTGCGATTGATTGTAATTGAAACATACGCAAAAGTAATCATATAGATTAATCTAATGTAACATATTAGATTAAAAACCAACAAGCTGATAAGTCATAGTTTATGTTATTTTAAGTAATTTAATTCAATAAAGTTTCGTATTTTTGATCATATTTTGGAGATATTTTACTACAAACGCTATGATTTTCATTTCAGGTTCAATATCAAAGAGACGAGAATATTTGTTGAATTATGAGCAAGAAAAATCAAAAAACGTGAAGAAAAGGAGGCAAAACAAAGAGAAAAGCACAGTCTGTGCGTTTTCACAACAAGATCGTTCGTTTTAGCGTGTCCCAAGATCCAAACTGTGCGCATCAGAGAAAGGAAGTCAGGAGGAAACGCACGGTCCATGCGTATCAAAAGCATGACCGTACGTTTTAGCGAGAGCTTACTGAAGGAGGTCATGCATTTTAATGGCGTGGAAGTTGAAAAGTGCACGGTCTGAGCTTAAGACCGTGTGTTTTTGCTATCAACTTTTGGTTGTTATAAAACTCTTTGTTTTTCCTCATTTTAAAGCTTGTAATTCACATAATGCATTGTGTAAGACCTTAGGCTATAAATAGGTCCATTATCATATTGCAAATCATCTCTGAATCTTGTGAACTTGTTTATTATTGAAATCAAAGTTACATTGTTCTAAGCTTATATTGTTCTATCCCTTGTCTACAATGAACATGTGTGAGTAGACTTTCCAATCTTTGGATTGTTGGAATAGTCTAATGACTAAATCCTATTCAAACCAAGTCTAGAACCTTATTTTGTTTAATTTCTTTTTCTAATATAATCTCATCATTTTTAAGTCATATATCAAATATCAATTGAAGTATTGAAAGATGAAGATTGATATTAGAACAAATGAGAATAGACAAGGTGAGCAAAACATGAGAATAGTTTTGTGAACCTTGAGGCAATAAGATTAAAACTTAAAGGGTCTCAATAATAATCAACCATGAGAATAAGCTTGATTGTTATTGAGATACATTCATGTATTCGAAAGGAAACATGAAATACTTATGAAAATCCTGTCTTAAGAAAATGAATTTAACATAGAATAATGAAATAAATTGGGAATATTTATGATTTGACATTATGATGAACCAATAATCCCACAACGCTTTTATAATATCTAAAATTTAAAACCAAGAAACCATTAAACTTATAAACTCGATCTTTTCATATAATCACAACTAAAAACGAGATTGATAATCATATAACTCTTTGTGGTTCGACAACTTTTTCGACTCGATAAAACCGTACACTTGCGGATTCATATCTAAAGCAATACCTTAATGCAATATATAATGCTAATAAAATAATAAATAAATATTACAATTTACGTTTAAACGTAAGAGACCAACTTAAAACTAAGGGTTTGTTTGAATTGACTTATTTGAGATCATCTATTAGCGAAAACTTTATAAAATTGTTTAGAAGAACTTATGTAAACAACTTGTGACAATATAACATATATAAAAACAATTTAACTTTAGTTTAACTTTTGATATACAACTGTTAAAAAAAAACTTTGGATTTACAAATTGTTTATGCAACCTTATGCATACATGTTTATCATAATATACGTTTGAATCATAAGCCATAAATAAACCGTTTATTTAAACCTTAAAATAAACATATAGATTAAACACGCAACTAAACTATAAAGGGTTAATACTTCAAATAACTTTATAATCTTGGTAAGGTCCGACACCCACAAAAAAAATTATTCTTTTGGGTTTGGCCTACGGTTGATCTAGGATGTTAAAGCGTGCTCTTCTAAGTTCTCAGGTGCGTCCGACTTGGGATTTTAGAGCATGCTCTTCTAAGTTCGCAGGTACGATATCCCTTAACGCAAATTTTGATAGGTTAGACCTCTTCAAATAGACGGAGAGATTAGACCTCTTAGATTAACGAGTTATCGAATTTTCAAAACAAAAATAAAAAAATAAAAAAATCCAAAAAAAAGTCCAGAACGACAGCGTAAGAGGAGTTTTTACCATCTCGTCCGACTAGTCACAGTATAAGAGAGCATGTCATAAGGCCAACCAATCCCTGCGCCCTGGCCCTTCCTCTCCCAGCTCTGTGTTACTTCTACCCATTTTTTTCTTTTTTAACCATTTTATCGTTCTAATTTACCCTTTGTTTTTTTCTTTATAGGTTTTTGAATCTTTTTTTACCAATTTGCTTGTTGTTTTTGTTTTTGTTTTTTTACCCAAAATTTCCAGAGCTTTGAGGGTTAGGAGGTGTGAATCTTGTTTCCCACCTGTGTTACTTTTCGTAACACCGCCGTTACCGTTTCCATCAATCTTGTTATTAGTGTTGTTGTTATTGTTCTTTTGCTTTTAGGGTTTCATACTATCAATCAATAGTGTTATCTCGTTCAAAGAATCAAGAAGATTTTACAAGAAATGGAAAAGAAAAAAGTTACGGTACCTCTTGTTTGTCACGGTCACTCTCGTCCAGTTGTTGATCTCTTTTACAGTCCTGTTACTCCTGATGGTTTCTTTCTTATTAGCGCAAGCAAAGGTATTATTCTTCTTTTTTTTCGATTTGGGAATTGTAGATTTTGATTTTAATAGATCTGATTTTGATTTGGCAATATACTCTAGATCAATTTTAGGATGTTAGCTATATGTAGCCCTGATACTTCTGATTGAATGCGTATTTTGTGTTTGACACGTGTTCGTGCCGATACGTGATACCATTTAATTTTGTAATTTTAGTAGAAAGTGGTGATGTGTGAGTTTTGTTTGTGTGAATAGATGCTAGCCCTATGCTGAGGAATGGAGAGACTGGAGATTGGATTGGAACATTTGAAGGGCATAAAGGTGCTGTTTGGAGTTGTTGTTTGGATGCTAATGCTTTGCGCGCTGCTACTGCTTCTGCTGATTTCTCAACGTATGTTATCGTCTTTTTTTTCCTTTCTTTCAGTATGTTTAGTGATTCGTCATGTTAGTTTTGTATTTAGCTCAAAGTGTTATGATTTCAATAAATTATCTTGTTTAATGAGATAGAATAGAATATATGTTATTTAGTATGGTTAATGTGTGCTGCTTTTGTCCCGTGAAAATGTTTATCGTCTTATGCTCTTACCGGATAAGCATCCAACACTTGCACTTGCATTCATGCACGCACGTGTACACACATCTAATATGAATAGGAAAGTTAACCCAAAAAGGTCTAAATTAAATACGTAAAAGAAGTTCATAACCAATGACAAAAAATTTACGAGTCCTTGTTGGTCATTTATAAACTCAATTTTTAAATTGGTAAGAGTTGGTCTAATACTATATGAGGATTTTACTGTCATAAATGATATGCGGCGCACTATCTTTTTCCACCATTTGGATTGATCAAGTAATCCCATGCATCTTATCATAGAATCTCCATACTGGATCCTACTTCCTCATCATGCGCTTGCTTTGCTCATTGGATTTTCATTGCAATGCACTAGCTACTGTGGCCCTTCCTCCTAGTGGCCTAGCCTACTGCTCCATCACATTACATTATAGGTTTTTCAAGTTCAAACCTGATAATTATGCACGCCAAAATGAAACATTTTGAGATAATGCATGATTTTCAAACTCATTAGTTAACTTGCATACATACTCGTTTGTCTAAACTTGGGTAAAATCCATAGGTATCAAAGTCCCAATTTAAATCCCATAATCTTGGAGTTAACAATTTCGCTGACCAATCTAGACCACACATAGAATCCCGATTTAGTGTAATGGGCTTGGGCGCTCGGCCCAAAACTAGTGTAAGTGACACTTTAATATAAAATAAAAAAAAACTTTTTCTAACCCCCTGCTGCCCTTTTTGCTCCAAAAATACCCCTTTTTCCCCAACCACATCCACTTTTTTCCTTGAAAATACCCTTATTCTAGTATTACTATGTATATATACTAGTATTATCTTTGTTTTGGTAGGATCTTTCAATCTTGGTTGCGATTTTATGTTTTACGATCTCGTTACCCTTTTTTCGATTCTACAAAATTAATTGGATAAGATCATTCAATCTTGGTTGCGATCTTATGTTTTTACGATCTTGCTACCTCATTTTGATCTTATGGAAGATCTCAATTCCGACAACCTTAAAATCTACTGTTTAGTTTCACCAGTTAACATTTTATTCTCTGTACTGTTAATTTATTTTCAGCTTGACTATTTAATATGAATCTCCATTTAACATTTTATTCTTTGTACTAAGATTTTATTTTATTCTTACGTATTTTTTTTCCTTTTGGATTCAGCATTTAATCTGAATCTCCATTTAACATTTTAAGCTCTTAGTTTCACCATTTAATCTAAATCACTTTGTTCTTATTTTTACCCTTCTCGAGACTTTTGACTGTTAATTTTCACCCTTCACTTTGTTCTTCACTGAATCTTTATTATGTATATGTGTCATTTATATGTATTTTAATGTTATTCTTTATATAAAGAAAACTGGTTAAAACTAGAAGTTGAGTTTAAAATGCTCCATGAGTTTGTGTAGACTTTTACGTTTGAAACCTTGATCGTATTCATAATTGACCAAATCATAAGTTCACAAGGTTGGAATGTAAAACAAAACTCAAGAACATATGTGGAAGTTGAGCAGAAACTCAGAGGATTCTGTTATTTTATTGATTCACAAGTTTGATAGTCATGTTCACAACTCAAGTTAAATTTAAGATTTCATAATATAAAATGCAAGAGATGTTGTCCCCAAACGGAATTGTAAATCTCACCGGACACATCCAAAAATTACAAACCACCCTGTCCCACACTCAACCACTTGTAACATAACATGGGTCATTTGCAGCACCTAAAGAACACTATAAGGCTTCTGGAAGGTGAATATATAAGTTGCAGTGTTGACAGAATACAACAGGCCTATCTACAATCATGAACTCCGTATTCTGCTACTTGATTCACTAGTTTAATAATCATGTTCGTAACTCGAGTTAAATTTTAGATCTCATGATTTAAAATCCATGAAGAGATGTAGTGTGCCCAGACATAATTGCATACCACACTAGACACATAGAAATTACAAACTACACGGTCCCACACCTAACATTGCTTCTGGAAGGTGGACAGATAAGTTGTATTATTGACAGAAGAAAGGGACCGGGCTGGAACAACCAATCGCAGCAAGGTTTCACTTGTGGCCATTAGTACAACATTCAATTCATGGTGGCAGGGCAATGTTAGATAAAAGCATGATCTTGGTTAGGAATGGGCAGTGTTGACCAATGTTTTCGGAGGCGAGTAGTGAGGTTTTAAAGAAGGTCCACAACAGTGATTCTGACCCCAGTGTCTAGGTTTTTGATGTCTCCATGCAGTGACCACATCGGGTGTATTTGATGCAATTTTCTGCAATATCAAGGATCACAGCGCAGCCGTGTTGGGACTGTGACTGTGATTTAAACCCTTACCATACATTTCTTATAATAACTTGGATTTTCCAATCCCACAGTGATTCCAGCCAAATGACTTCTCAACTAGTATTGGGTTGTTCGAACACCTGAAACATGTAAAATGCATGAATCCACGAATTACAGTGCAAATTCAACAACTTCATGTGTGAATGTAATAAATTAAAATTCTTAAAACATACTTGATTTATAAATCAGTCCACTTTTCAATCTTGAATTCCTAAAACAGGAATTGATTTCTAAATCTTTTGAAGTCAATTCAATTTTTTCAATGATTTAAACACATTAGGATTATTATGTTTTCAAATTATTTGTGTTTTTTTGTTAAAGCCTTCTATATTGCTTAGTCATTATCGTGAAATCATGTTTTACTAGCATTTTTTGCAGTGGTCACTACACATTGCATTCTGCCATGAAGTACCCCTGCATTAGTCCTTTAGTATCACACTCTGATATGCTTTTATTTTGACATTACTGTTTTCTTGATTTTACACGCTGTGCACATGTTATATTGAAGTAATTGTAGTTTTATGAAGTAGCATGACATATTTGTTGGTTTGTGTGCAGCAAAGTTTGGGATGCATTAACAGGTGACGCATTACATTCTTTTGAGCATAAGCACATTGTCAGAGCATGTGCTTTTTCTGAGGTAGAATTGATGCCCGTGTTTCTGTCACAAATTGCATGACTGATATTTGTTGGTATTCATTTTGGTTGATGGAATAACGTTCCTAATTACAGAAACACAACATGGTCCTTCCTGTAAATAGAAAATAAATACCATTAAAGTGTGCATACCTAGAACTAGAATTTTCCAAGTGATTATATTATTTTCATGTTACCGATAGCTGAATTCATCTATGGATCTACTTTTTTACCGATAGCTGAATTCATCTATGGATCTACTTTTTTATGTTCATGAATGTCAGATAGTTGCTATTGTACTGTAGTTGTCACTTTGGCCTTTTATTTTATTTTTTAATACTTTGAGCAAGGACTTTGAGTGTATGGGATCTCTTTTGAAGTTCTCGTTGCAATTTTCAATTTCATCTCTACTTTGCTTTCTCTATTAAATTGTATCTGCAAGATTTTAATTATGAGCTATTTTAATTACAAAATAAGCTAATCCTGGCATAGATTAAGTGATAATATATAAAATATATTCTGTTAAAATTTGGATAACTTGCTAATCTGAGGATACCCACCTTTGTTCATATGAATTGATTGATGTTTGTATATATCTGGGAGCAGGATACCCACCTTTTGCTCACTGGGGGAGCAGAGAAAATTCTCCGAATTTATGATTTGAATCGGCCTGATGCACCTCCTAAAGAAGTGGATAAATCCCCTGGTTCAGTCAGGAGTGTTGCATGGCTTCATAGCGACCAGACTATATTGAGTTCATGTACTGATATGGGAGGCGTCAGGTATAACTTACTTGACCATACTATGTCGACAGTTGTCCGTTGTCGTTTTTGTATATGAGCTTGCTTGTTTTTACTTCTAAACTTTGGTATAAACATGAAGCTTGAATCCTCTATTGCACTGAATCTTGTTGATAATTCACAGGCTATGGGATGTAAGAACTGGTAAAATTGTCCAGACACTTGACACCAAGTCACCTATGACTAGTGCTGAAGTGAGTCAGGATGGTCGCTATATTACAACTGCTGATGGTTCTACTGTCAAGTTTTGGGATGCAAATCAGTAAGTAACAATAAGTTAGTTGGCCATGTTCTTTTTTAAGGTTATGCCTTTTTGATGATTGACAGCATCACCTGTGATTTTCAGCTATGGATTGGTGAAGAGCTATGACATGCCTTGCAATGTGGAATCAGCTTCGTTAGAGCCCAAGTTTGGTAACAAGTTTGTTGCTGGGGGAGAAGACTTGTGGGTTCATGTTTTTGATTTCCATACAGGCGATGAGATTGGTAAGTTATTTAACATTTAATTACATTTATATGTTCAAATTAAAGCTTAAATAACATTTGTAGCATACACAAGTACACCAGTTTCAACTTTTCCCCGACAAAGCATGAGTCAGTTAGTATGAATCCTTGAAAAATCGAAAAAGTTGATTCTGGTTGTTGTTTTGGTTTTAGTCCGTTTCTAATATTTGTTCTAATTAGAATTAATCCTTGTAATATCTATGTATCATGTTGATTTTAGTCCCTAGAACAAAACATATAGAGACTAATTCCATATAAGTAATTATAGGAACTAAAACCAAAATAAGGACCAAATCATATTTCCTATTTTCTGGACCAACAATTTTTTAATATATACATTTACTAAAAAAAGTTATTTATATTTGTTTTACACTTCTGACCTGGCATATTTTGATATCTAAACTGATTTTTTAGTTTGTTTTAATTCGTTGTGTGGTATATATTGATAAACATTACTATTTTCTATATGGTGATGGCAGCATGCAACAAAGGACATCATGGTCCTGTACACTGTGTCCGGTTCTCTCCTGGAGGAGAATCGTATGCATCAGGATCTGAGGATGGAACCATCAGAATATGGCAGACAGGGCCATTGGCTCATGATGAATCAGAGGGTTTATCACCAAATGGAACCCTGGAAAAGGAGAAGGCAAATGCAGAGGAGGAGGTTTCACGCAGGATTGAGGGTTTTCATATTGCAGAGGAGGCCAAGTCCAAAGGAAAGGAAGAGGCTGGGGCGGAATTATGATACTAATAATTGCGCCCTTTTTCTTGCCATTGTTTTACCATTTTAGTATCTTATTTGAACCTTGGGCCTTCTAATATACATGATTAGTATAAACTAAATTTTGTAAGTTTTAGTTTGTATTGGACATATAATGAATTGACGAGCTGGTTAAGGATAGTTATGTTTTATGTTTGTTTTAATTTCAGGGAGTTTGTGGAATATACTGGAAATAGCTTTATATTGATTGTTCTTTATGAAGTAAATAAATAAATAATGCTGAAACATAATGAATCTGAGTAAACAGAAATGCGGATTAGTCCCTGCAGAGAATATCCGGTTCACATAAAAAATAAAATCATAAACAGTGTATCATGGAAAATGTGTCTCGCTGGAGAAATTTTACTGTATATTGAGGGTAGGTTGGGTAATTCACCATATTTTACTGTAATTTAATGTTTTTTGACCTAATAAGATATGATATATTTGAGCAGGGACAAGGAGACAACCATAATTTTATGGTTTGAAATTTGAATGTAAGCAGGACAAGGGAAACAGACAAAGGACTACCTATGATTGACATTTTTTAAAGTTTCTTTACCTTGTGCCAAGAAGAAAAATTTCTTGGCTTGAGGACGTAGCTTTAGTTCTTGCTGGATATCTTCTTCTCTTCCTCATAGCTTGGCTGCCAACCCTCTCTTCACAAATTTGCTCTCTTTTCTCTCCCATTTTTGAAGAGCAAAAATTCATAATATTTCTTTTTAAGCTGCAACATTTGTTGAAGATTCAAGTGCTTGCATTCCCCATTCTTCAAGAAGTGCAGCATATGTCCTGGTTACAAATGTCGATGTCTGCGTATTAGAGCGTAACGGCAGTTAAATATAGTTGGATAGTGACATTTAACTGCCACTAGGGGCAGAATGGTAAATTTGAGGTGTAGGAGAGCAATTTAGCAGCTTAAAGAGCAATTTTTTGAGATATTGGGTTTATTGGCTCCGATTTGGATCTGCGTTTTGTTATGTTTCAATTAAGAAAATTGCTGTCTTGCTGAGAAACACCAGTAAATGACAATTTTAACCCCGAATTCCATCGACAGTTAATTGTCGAAGAGGTTATATTGGTATTTTCACGGTGTTTCCTAACACCCTTTGATGTGGGAACATCAATCTTCTTCAATTTTTATTTTTATTTTTATTTTTTTAATGTCTAGATTGAAGGTTGATTTTAAGAAACATTGGAAAGAATCTCTCTTCAAAGTATTGCCTCTGCTCCATCACTCCAATCATTTTCAGACAAGTCAACGGTTATTTTCTTTGTGATTAGACTTACTCTTTCCGTCTTAAATTAGGTTCTCTTTTCTAAAGTTTTGTCTCAATTTTTTTGTCCTTTTATAATACAAATACAACATTTATTATTCTTTTCCACTAACATACTCTTATTTATTGCATTTCAATCATCTAAAATTACTCTGCTAATTATAATTAGTAAGAGTGATTCAGTAAATGATACATATTTTACCATCAAAACCAACACTATTAATCATTTTCTTAAATCTTTTACCATTAAAATCAACACTATTAATATTTCACCATTCACTGAAAACTTAAATAGGACACGGAGGGAGTAAAATGGTTAACCAAGATTCATACTTCTTTTTATTATGATTTTGTTCTCTTAATTTAATCTTTTACTCATTTATTCAACTTCTAATATCAGTATTTTTCTAAATTGGTAAATGTTAATTTGTTAACTTACAATATTCAGGACGTTACAAGTACTTACGTAAACATGCAAATATATCTAAGAAAAAAGTAAAGATCCAAAAATAGATAAAACAGAAAATGAATGGATCATGGTGAGTAGGAGCAAGGAGGAAAATATGATAATTGAAGTGGTCATAAAGAGATGTCCTTGGTTTTAAAGGGTAAGTTCTACAACAATTGCCTGGAATAATAGGCTACCTCCACATGGTTATTAGCAACAGTGTTTTAGAATATCATATAGGTACATATGCTCATTAAAATTGATACTATCACATAAAGACTTTACATGTTTTGTCCATGTTGATGCTGACCCATAACCCATCACATAAAATAGGTTCTCTCAAGTCAAAATTGCAACATAACACTTGTCACTGTGAAGGAAAAAGACTATGAAAGTGCTCTTTTTGCTTGAAAGAGATAGTAGAAAATTAAGTCAGACAAGCATTTAAAATTGCAACGTAACACTAGCTGGCGAGAAGGATAAAATTTGTGAAATTGTTTCTTTTCTTGATAAAGATGGTAGGAGAAAAAAGCTAGACAGCTATTTCAATTTTGGCACCTTTTCTTCTTAAGGTAATGTAGCTATAAAAAAACTCGTTCATCAATATAAGATTTGACTACATTTAAGAACAGTTTTGGGAAGCTTGTTAAAAAAAAAAATAGTTTTGGAAAATATAAAATTGCCACCTTACACTGATCTTGCGACAAATCTCCCATCTTTTGAATGTTTCTGCCCATTGAAATTAGTAGGGTTGTATATGGGTCGGTCGGCCGATTTGGGTCATAACCACAAGCAAATCATGCAGGGAATCCTGATTTCGGGTTGGGTAGCGGGCTACCCACATTCTTTGTTTTATTTTATTTTAATTTCATTTTAGATGATGAGCAAAACATGACTCAACCTTATTTTTCCTTCAAAAAAAAAAAATGACTCAACCTTATTTTTTATCCTAAAACATGCGTAACCTATTTTTACTATATTCGTTGGCATCAAACATATAAACATACAACAAATGAGAATATAAAAATAAAATAGTAATGCATTTATGAATACACCAGTATAATTTAGCAAATATAGTAAGATACATTTCAAGAATGAGATACTATTAAATTTATGAATATGCGGTTGTGACAAGTGGAATCATGGGAAAAATAAGAATTTGTAAAATAAGAAGATAGAATAAAATTTGGGTATTTCTTTGTATTGTAAAAAGAAAAAACTCGTATATTTTTTTTTTATGAAATCTCTATTGTTGGTAGGGATGAAAATATGTCAGGTCAAACTGAGCTTTACTTAAATAGGTTAAGTATTGTTTAAAAAAATAAAGTCTAAGTCTGATCTATTAGTCTGTCAAATGTTTTAAAAGTCTAACATGACCTATTAGTGTGTTGGAGTGGGGGGTCCTGTTAGTGTGTTCGGAACGGATTACGGATGATTTGGGAGGTTGGGATTTGGGTGATTTGGAAGGCTAGAAATGATCGCATTTTTAATAATGTTATTGCTAGATGGGATGAGCTAGTGGAGGAGGTTAAAGTGTTGTCATGGAGATAGTTGCTAGGTAGATCAAATTCTTCGGTTAGCTTGTTTTATGAGTGGAGTTGGGGTCCTCGAGAATGCCTGTTGAGGTAAGGTCGTGGCTGTCCTGTGGATGTTGTTCGTGTCTGGCTGTTGGGGTTCCTGTGGCTTCGGTTTTGGCCTGCTGTCATGACAGAACAGCAGTTGTTGGTGCTGTTACTGTCGGCTGTGCAGCTGGTTTTTTGGGTCAGTTTTGGCTGTGATAGGTGCTGCCAGTTTAGGGCATTTGCTTGGGGCTGTTCAGAGGGGTAATGGCTTAGCTATGGGCTTGAATTTTGGTGTTATTAGATTTCAAAGTCATAGTGGTTGCCATGCCTGTGCAGTTGCTGCTGCTTCTGCTGCGCCTGTGCAGCTGCGGCGGTTTCTGTTGGGTCTGGGCAGCTGTTGCTGCTGGTTTCCCTCATTGGGAGCAGCGGTTTTGTTTATTGTTATGGGGTGGTTTCTTAAGGGGTTTTTGTTCGAGCCGGTGTTTTGTGGCAACCGATTTCCCATTGTATTATGTTTTTTTTCCACCCGAGCTTATTAGTGTATCTTGCACGGGCTTGTTGGTTAATAATATTTTGCCGATTAAAAAAAAAAAAGTTTGTCAAAAATCCTAATTTGTGTCAATCATTTTAAAAGGCTGATAGGCCAGTAAAATTTTGAAGAGTCTATACATCCATTTTTCACTTTATAAACATATATTGTTTGTATATCCAACAAACGTTTGTGGAGACTGACATCCATTTTGTACTTCCATATCGCATACATTTGACTTTTTTTTTTTTTTTTGCTAATAGAGTTCCTTAATTTGTAATTTGAAATGAGATTTTAATGATAAGAGTAAGAGATTAAGAGTTAATACCAAACAATATGTCTACTCGTTGGAATTGGAATAAGAGAAAATAAGAGTTTTGTAACTCATTGAAAATCTCAAATGACCAAAAAATTGGAAATAAAATAAATAAGTTGTGGTATTAAAAATTCGAAGGAACTGAAAATTTATTAATAAAATTGAGTATATGTAAATACACAAATATGGGTCGGTATAGTAGACTTTTCTATAAGCCTTAGTCTAACTTATTTAAATTAATGTGTTTTTTTTTAAAAAGCTTGAATATAAGCCTTAGTCTAACTTATTTAAATTAATGAGTTTTTTAAAAAGCTTGAACCTAGCTTATTTACTAAACGAGTTAGACCGACCCATACTTTAAGTAGACTGGGCCATAGGCCCCTGACGAGCAGTATGGCCTATTCCCACCCCTAATTGTCTGGTTTGAGTTGGATTGAGTGATTTACAAATTATTGAAATCGGAATCCAACCTAAAAGAGGTGGATTGATTAAAATGAAAATCAACTTCACTCAATTATGCAACCCAACCAGTTGTTTGTGGGTTGAGTGAGTTGACTCAAACCATGTACACCCATAAATTAGGAATTTGTGAGAAATGATTATAGAAGGTGCGAGGCTCACGGGTGATTGGAGAAGTTATTAATAGATTGGACTCTCGACGGATTAGATCTTTGCTCCAGTATAGAACTAAAATACGCATAGAGCTTCTTTTCTCACCCTCCAAGCATTTCACGCACTCTATTGCGCCCTATTGAGGGTTTACGAAGGATATTTTTTTTTTTTAATGTTTTTACACCATTTGAAATGTAAGAATTTATATGCACACTCTCTTTCTAGCACTTTCTCTAACATTCACTCTTCGATTGAATGAATCCTATGTCGGTCTCACAATTTTATGTGGGATCCATTTCCAAAGTGTGATATCCGCATGAATTTCACTATTAAAAGAGTTAGTGTTAGAGAGTATCTATAACACTCTTCAAAATATATAATCTGAAATATTGTAGGACGCGCGACAAACAAGTAGGGTGAGATAAGAAACTCTCGAGTATGTACCCAATGAAAATAAAAAACTCATGAACGAAAGGAAGGAAAAAATAGTTACATATAATCCCAAACAATAGTTAGGGATATATTTAATAAAGTTAGAAAGACATCTAATTTGTCAAAATGATCTTTACGAGAACTTGTGCTTTTGACCTAACACATCTAATCCGTATCCTCTATACATACATTTGAGGATGAGATAATACACATGGCATATCAAAGTTAAATACAAAGAAAATGTTACATGTGACAATGCAAGGTTGAAACAATCATAGTCAAATCACCATTTATGATAACCTTTTTTTTTTTAATTACACCATTATGACATATTAAAGTAAGAAAATGTTACCAACAATCAAATAAAATCTTAATTGTTTACAAAATTAAAATCTTAATTCATTAAATTAAATTTTATTATTACAAGGTGAGTGAAATTTACTCTAAAGAACTATATGAAATGACATAATTTTAAAGCAAAAAAAAATTAGAATTAAGGGGGTGTATTGGATCATGATTCTAAGGGATTTTAAAAGACTTTTTTATCATGAAAAAGTCTTGTGGTATTCAATCAAGATTCTTTGTCATTTAAAAAAAGTCTTGTGGTATTCAATCAAGACTCTTAATCACTTAAAAAAAGTCTAGTGGTATTCAAAATCATTC
>Ga0315914_1004954_pt1 | contig 19668 bp, 5 predicted proteins | sample MpolenodulesMG_FD_203920 | JGI IMG/M metagenome (GOLD analysis project Ga0315914, IMG submission 203920) | Medicago polymorpha root nodule microbial communities from Los Angeles, California, United States - elongated nodules | ecosystem: Host-associated > Plants > Roots > Nodule | place: USA... | reverse complement strand
TATAGCCTTATTCAATTATAATTTGGCTCAAATTAATTTATTTGAATATGTTATTTTTTAATCTCCCGTTTAAAAATCTAATACGTCTAGCCCATTCTCGATAATTTTTTTATTTTGAAAACATATAAATGATTAAATCTGGTCTAAAAAAAATATGATGTAAATATATATATTTACTGCATTATTTATAAAAAAAATAAATTTAGTTTGTATCTAACTTTGTAATATTAATCCCTTCAACAAAACTATGTAATATTAATTAGGGTTAAATAAATTTTTTTATCCCTATAAATACAGCAAATTTTGTTTTTAGTTATTTGTCCCTCCAAAATATTTTAGTCCCCATTAAATTTAAATTAAAACTGATATATGATAATTAAATAGGGCTTTAAATTGAAATATAAAAATGAAGGTTGTACAACTAATAGCAAATAAAACAAAACTGATCTAAGATGAGGCAATTTGACAATCGCCCCATGCTAAAACTCCCCAAATACACAATATGTTCGAGGGGCAATTCAATTAGATATAATATACAAGCAACCTCTACAGGGAGTTATAATGTTTTAGGAAACAAATACAAACACAATATATTGTACTCTCGGTTGGAGGGTAAGGTTTCTAGAGTTGGCTTGAGCCCTCAAAATTTCAAGGTGTTAGAAATTTCTTTAAAATATTATATATTTACTAAATAAGGCACAAAAATCTCAAAATTTGAGCCCTCAAAATTTTGAGGCCCTCTATTGTTGGTCTCCTTACACACCATCATAACCAGTCTTTAGGAGAATTCTTAGAGTATGATGAAAAGAACATCGAGTGAGGCTGAGCGATGATACATGAGTATACAAGTTTTGATCGATGTTTAAAATCCTATGAAAATAGCTTAGGAAAAAAAACCAAGAGGTGAAGCGAGGATGTCATCTAAGTACGAACGGCTTGGAACTTATTGCTATTTGTGTGGACTGTTAGGGAATGCAAATATGATGTGCCCTAAGCTGTTCCAGTTACATAGACTATGAGAGAGTGATATTTGCAATCCCCCCTTTCTTGTAATTAAAATGATATTTTCCTTTGCGAAAACTTCTCTTGATATACTTCATGTCAGAAGTGGAAGCAGCAAAATGAACATGCGAGATTTACCCTTCTTGAGAGAATCCTCCTCTTGAGTTACTATAGAAATCCTCCCCAGTAGGTTGTTATAGAGAATTGCATAGAAAAATAAAAGAGATCTTTGAACACTAGAAAAAAAGAACAAATCGAGATGGTCCCTTCAAATTCTACACAATCTGAGGTGGGGAAACAAAACTGTTCCCCACCTCAGTTTTTATACATTCTCCATTGTTTAAAAAAGTGTTCCAAAAGCATTTCTCAAAGTAAAAAAATGCATAAACTAATTAAAAGACAATGGTAGCACCTTTGTTAGCATTTCAAAGCTTCAAGTCCTTGTTCAATGACAGCACAAAAATATTCAAATTCTCCACTTTTGAATACCAACCCAACCTCAAGTCCACCTTCTCTATCTCCACTTTCAGCAATAGACATACACTTAAACGAATGCACCATTTCAACTTTAACAGCTTTTCCAAATCCAAAATCAGTCTCATAAACATTAAACTTAGGTGAACCTGTTACCAACAACACACTTCCCAAATACATCTTTTTAAATGTATCCCTCCATTCACCTACATCTTTAAAAGGTTCATTTTTCATTTCACTTATTGCCCTTTCAATTACTTTAACAGCATTCACAAAACCATCTTCCCTCTTCATATCCTTTCTCTTCACAGTTGCATGACATAATGTTAGACAATTCCCAAAATACCCCTCTGGTATTTTGTACCCAAGTCTTTCTCTACAATCACCTGCAAAACGAAAATACTCTTCTTTTTCATCATCTTTATCATCATCATCATCATTTCTATATCTTGTTTTAATCAAACTAGCCCAAATGAAACCACAAGTTACAACAAATTTAGATAACAATTGTGGCGCTTGAACTTCATGATCATTTTTCTTCCATTGATTAAGTGCCCATATTTTCATTCTCTCAATTTCTTCTTTTGCAAAAACAATAGTTGCTTTTACATACTCTTCTTCACTAGCTTGACTTTGAGTTTGAACAATGAGTTTTTCTTTCCATGTTTTTCTTTCTTCAAAATAGTCTCTTAAGAAAACATTCTCAAGCCCTTTTGTGTCCCTAAAATGTTTTCTATCAAAACAAGGTGTTGACTTCAAGTCAACTGCTTCACAATTTCTATGTATAAAAGACCAAGATTTCATGAAATGACTACAACATCTATCATCCATTACATGACAATATGTGATTGCAATGCAAAGACCATGGTTAGGGAATACAGAAGTTTGCAAAGCCAACAAAGGGAAAATGAATGTGTTATTTTCAATATCATTATCATCATAGGTTGTTTTGTGTGTTAATTTTGGAACAAGGTGATTATAGTCTTTAAGAGTTTTGGGGTGGTGATTGGCTGAAAGATGGTTGAAATTCGCCGAGGTTTCGATGACGGTAAAGGTGACAGAATCTTTTTGAGTGCATAGGATAAAGGGTTTGTGGGGTGGTGGTGGAGAGATGAGATTTCCAGCAAGAGGGAAGAAATGTTGAAGAGTAAGAGAAAGAGAGTGTTTGAGAGATGGAAGTGTTGTCTTGCAAAAATGGTTGGTTGAATGAGGAAAGTGATAGAAGAATTGGCGTCTAACATAGATTGGACCAGCTAAAGGCAAGTCAAGGAATGTGAGAGGAAGAGAAGTTATTGTTGTTGTTGATGATGATGGAATAATTTGAGTTTGTTCAATAAGTTTATGATCTTGTTGTGTTGGATATGCCATTTGTGAAAATGGAAGGATGTGATGCAAGCTATTTAGGAGTAGCAACATTTTCAAGAGATGTAATGCATGTATAAATAAAGTATAATATAGAGGAAATTGCTTAATAGCTCAAATGAAATTCAAACGAAAAGAAACATCACATTATGGTACTTTTTAACTTTTTTTATATGAGATACGTTATTTGCAATTACTTAAATAGACACATACAAGGCAAGAGCAGTAGGATGAGTTTGTTTGGGTCTCTTCCAATTTAACAAGAGGTTCTAGATAAACAGTTTCACATGAAAAATACTTAAGCCACAAACATTTTTGTCAAAAAGTATGCACACTTGTATAATATATTTGTTCTTTTTCCGGTTGTGAATGAGTCAAGTTCTTCGCAAGGGGTGGGAGCAAACATGGAAATTTCGGAAATATTAGTGATGAAAGACTCAAGTCGTCGTTTCGCTGTTTTTTGCGGTTTTTTTTCTTCTTTTTCCCATGGCAAAAGTCATGAGCTTTGTCCTATAGTTAAGACGTGCAGGCAGGGTAGTAATTACAAGCCATATCCTATCATTTTATTATTTTGTTTCCTCTATTTTCACTCATTACAAAATTAGTCTCCTATTTTAAAATCATCGAGTTTTGGTTGTTTTATCAGACTTTTGTACTAATGGTGAAACTGAAGTTAAAATAATTGTAATTTTTAATGAGTTTCGTAGTACTTTAATGAGTGTTTATCATTTTACATCATCAAGTTATATAAAACATCATTTAAAATATGTCAAATCATCATTTTTGAAGTGCAAAAATCTGATGAATAATGAATCAAAATTGGGTAATTTTAAAATAGGAGGATCAATTACATGATTGAGTAGTAATAGGGGAACAAAAACTATAATTAAACCTTTTAATTATAATTTTCATCAAACTAGAGATTTAGTCAAGATATCGGTTGATATTGATAGTCATCAATTGTGATTCTATTCTTCAAATGATGACGCTAATGAAGGAGTTATGACCCTCAACTACAAGTTTCATAGCTACTCCAATAGATCGTTGAGTACGTTGTTTTTGGAATTTCGGTTATTAAAATAAGAAATACAAGTAAAAATAAAGAATCAGCTAAAAGGGTAATGGGATAAACTTGTGTAAATAGCTTAAGTTTGATTGATTGTGAGTCTATCCATTTTACAAGATGAGTATTTATAGGCAAAATTATTCCTAATGATCAAACGAAATGACCTACGGTGTTTAGTCTTGTTTGAATATTTATGCGAATAGTGCGTAAGTTTTCCTTTGTTGATGGGGTGTTTGGTGCCCCATGTCCGGATGATTGTTCTCCACTTAACAACGTGATCGGCAGCCTCCAATCCCTTGAAATGTGCGTTTTTGCTCATCGCTCTTTTTGGTTAGTGACGCTATGATAACAACGTGATCAACATCCTCCAATCCCTTGAAACGTGCGTTTTTGCTCATCGCTCTTTGCGGTTAGTGACGCTATGATAAAATGGGTTAGATAATTTGTTTGTCCCTAAAAAGATATTTTTGTTTGATTATAATGGAAACACATGTTCTTGCTCATCGCTCCTAAAATAAAATACGAAATATTTTTTACATCTTTTGCATCCTCTGACGAATTTTTTTTTTAATGCCCTATAATGAAACCAAAAATCAATAACTACCCTAGTTGAAAAAAACTATCAAAACTACCCTACTTTTGGAAAGTTGACCACTATGTCACAAGACTCAATTGCGACCTACTCCTCATTCTCAAAGTTTGCATTTATTTTGTCTTTATTGTATGTCACAAGTGGGACTTGTGACATGTTTAATTTTTTTTTCCGATTTTTTTCTAGTAATTTAATAAAATTAGTTTTATAAATTTAAAAAAATAATTGAAATAAATATTTAGCATTTAAGATGACACATTTAAAGGTACAATACTTTCAAACGAAGAATAAATATTTAATGCAATACAAACCAAATGCAATAAAAAATATATGCCTAGATTGTTACTGATGTTCAGTATTAATGCAATTTTTTCAGGAATGACTGGTCAATCTACAAATGCCGCATTTTCTCCCCTCATTTTCCAAACATCCATCTCGGTCCTAATGCGAGTAATTGCGGGACAGCCTTTCATTGCTCTACACATTGCTGAATTGGGAATCACCTATGAGCCTACATAAGTTGGCCAATACTGTTGGTGGTGAACCACGCCGAAATGGATATTGTATACAAAGGATACACACTCATTCGTAAATTTTTTATCGACAAATGTTTTATAGTCATAGCTAAAACTAGAACATGCGGCAATGACATGTGAGCAAGCTAGGTGTAATGCTCTGAATTTTCCACAGTCGCACCATTTACTTTGCAGGTTGACCTTGTATTCTCCCATCGGCAATCCTTCTCTATGGCCGATAGTTTCACGGACGGAGAAGGTATACCTATCTCGGTCAATCGTCGTTGGGCCGTTTATCATTGAACACCATTGAAGATAATCAATTTCTCAATACGGCATGGCCTAGCAGGGAAGACGATGTTTCGTTGACGCTTGGTCAAAGTAGTCAAGTGCACAACGAGAAACTGACGATCAACCAATTCATCGTCAAAGATCTCGGCATATGTCATATGGGGTATGTCGCAAGTTGGAATTGTGACATAGGTAGGTCGCAAGTCCAACTTGTGACATAGTGGTCAACTCTGCAAAAGTAGGGTAGTTTGGTTTTTTTTTATTTCCAACTAGGGTAGATTTGCAATTTAGGTTTCATTATAGGGCGCAAAAAAAAAAAACTCCTCTGACCACTTTATATACATTTTTGTGGTTAATGAAGTTATGAAATTGGTTAGTTACACAACTCAAATTTTTTGTTCAAAAATCCTTCTCTGTATTTAAAAAAGAAAGTTATTTTTACATATAAAAAAATGACAAAAAAAAGTATTTGTCGTATAAATAATGTGACGATGCATGTCAGCTTCCAAATTGTTTTTTCTTTTTTTGAGGGGAGGTCTTCCATATTGTTGTCAAAATAGTTTGTTCCAATGTCATTAATCATCGGTAAACAAGTAAGGGGTAGAATTTTTTTTAGATAATGTGTCTCAATAGCTGAGTGTGTTAAAAGAAGTGTGATAAGGAATGTATTTCTAGTAGTCCTCTTAAATTTAGCATTTTACAAAAGAACATATATAAAATAAAGGCCCAAACCATTCCTGAGAAAAAAGTAGGAAGAATTTTTTTTTTTTAAGAAATCAAAATGGGATATATTAAACAACTGACCATCCTTCTAGCACAAGGTGTGTCAAGAAAGATAGAAATCAAAAGTTAGGAAGAATTATTTCGTCCTAAATTTTTAAAAGCAATAATTTGGTCTATAAGAAATCTCAATAGTCAGTCAATTTTGTCATTTTAACGACATTATATTCTCATTATATATTAATTTTGTTTTGCAGATATTTATTTTATTTTTTTATAAAAACTAGTATTTTTCCTTTTTTATAGCTAGTTTATATTTTTATTTATCGATAATTAGTTTGAACCCTTACGAAAAAATATTATAAGCTTATATGATAAAGAAGATTAATATAATTTAGGGTTAAACTAGATTTTGGTATACATTTTTTGAGGGATAGATTTTGGTATACATGTTTTGAATTGGATATGAGGATGTTGAAGTTTGGCGAGGATCCAAATATGGTGACGGAGATAGAGTCTGTATTGAGGTTAAGTATGTAAGGCGGGTTATTTTGGAAATTTTGAGAACGATGAGATTGGATAAAAAAAGGGAAGATATGTTGGAGGGTTAAGGAAAGAGAATGTTTGAGAATGGGAAGTGTTGTTTGGAGCTAAAACTAACAAAAATGTCTTTTAAATCAGTTAATCAAATAACAAATGTATAAGAAGTTGTAATGCCATTTTTTAAATTTAATGATATATATTTTTTTTAAAATTTATTTACTTTTCACATTTGGCAAACCTTTTACCTGATGGAAAAAGACTAAGGGGCAAACCTTTTACCTGATGCAAAAAAGTATGAGGTTTTGTATCCGTAATACGGTTTTTCCTTTTTAAAATTGCTATCTCTCTCTCTCTCTCTCTCTCTCTCTCTCTCTCTCTCTCTCTCTCTCTCTCTCTCTCTCTCTCTCTCTCTTAAGGCACACCCTTTTAAAGTGTTCCCATTTTTCATAGAGTTTTTTGGGTTTCAGCTGACACATTTGTAATGACGCCAAAATTTTTAATTCTCAAATCCAGGTAAAGGAGAGAAATAGCTAAATAGAGATCTAAAGACTCTTATTCCCCTTTACTATGGGGAAATCCATCAATCAGAGCATCCAAGAAAGCAATATTGCAAGTGCCAACTATTATCCCCGAGTATGTTGGTAGGTAGTTCACGCATTTTGAGAAAGCTAAGAAATGTGAATATCTCTTTCTGTTTGACAGGACCAAGTTTAACGTGCAATAACACATTATGGAGTTGGTTCAGTATTATAATAAGTTGGAGACTCTTAAATTTGAGATTGGCGAGGCCACTTTGATTTAGAGAGTCCTTAAATATTTCCATCCCTAGTTTGATGTTATGATGACCTCTTATAATTACACTTTGAAAGATGAGTGGGCCATTGATGAGAGGATTTCTATAGTAGTCTGAGAGGAGGATTCTCTCAAAGAAGGGAAAATCCCAGTGTTTGTTTTACTGCTTTCACTTATGAGGGAAGAATATCAAGAGAAATTATCTCAAAGGAAAATATCATTTTGATGACAACAAATGGTGGAAGGAATTGTTGAACCTACTACGATTTCCTTTTGGGGTGGTGGGGGGAATTTTCTGAAGGGAATTGCAAATAATGCAAGAAGTATGGTCCTCTACCACCTTGAGCCGCCACTAACTTGTCTTTGACAGGTATCCACCCTCAACTCTCGCCCAACTATCTCCTTCAATCGAGTTGCATGACAAATTTTAGATGACGAGTCACTAATTTTTAGATGGATCTAAATAGATTTATGGGTTAAATAAATTTTATGTTCCAAAAATACTCCAATTGGGAGTTACAGACTATACTGCAGCAAACGATAGTTAAAAACCATCCCCAAAGAGTTTTTAGATCGGTTATAGGTTTAACCACTCTAAAAAGTCATAATTTGCTATCTGAAACAATTGTTACATCGGTTACACGTTTAACCGCTCTAAAACATCGTACTTTTTTTAAAGAAGATAAATTTGCCCACCTAAATTAGCACCGAAGAAAATCGTACCTGAGACCTTGAGGAGGAGCACACTCCCGGATCCCAAGTCAATACCACAAAACGCTTTGTAACTAGCATTCACAGGCAAATGATAGTTAACTATCGATGAGAGTACTTTCTGAAATTTTAAGGTGCTTGTGAGCAAATGCTAGATGTTTAACGAGCAATTTCCCAGCCTTTTAGACAACCTAGAACACATACAAAGTTTTACTCCTTCCAATGAGCACATGACATTTTTAAGGTGCATACTATATGTTTGTCGAAAAAATATTTATTATATAGTAATTAAGGCCCTTAACTTATTTATTAGGTTCATTATGGTCCTATAATTAATTTATTATGTTTAAGTCTCTTGACTTTACTTTTGTCGGGCAATTTAAAACTTTTTGTTAGTTATTGTGAAAAAACGTTGAGTGTGATACATGTGGCATTGTGATGCGGCAAAATCCTCTCATTCGTCTTCTTCAATTCCTATCCTTCCATTTTTTTTTTCATCTCAATTATAAGACCAATATAAGACTAATTAATAAACAAGTTAAGGACTTGCCTTTAAAAAAAACAAGTTAAGGAAAAAAAACAAGTTACTCCTATTTTAATAAAAGTATAGTAAATCAGGGAAAATTTGAATAAACAGTGTGTTAAATATGTTTTTGGTCCATACCACTATTTTAATTTTTGGTGTTAGTTCCTCTAAAATTTTCTTTCGATTTTGGTCCTTCAAAAATTTTGAATCACCACTTTTGATCTTATTTTTAAGTCAACCCATATGTATCACTAAAATTTTGAGTGACTTTTTGTAGAAATGTTTGAATATTATAAGAATCTTTCAAAGAGAATTAGAATTTTTTTTTTACCAAAGTATGAATTTGTAAGGTTCAAAAAAATAAAAAAAAAAAAAAATCATATTATAAGAAAGCCAAGATAATGTAATAAACGGTAAATAATATGAAACAAAAAGTCATTATGATAAATATACAATGATAATGTAGATTGAGTTATAATAAAACACAATTTTTTTTTTCAAAATAACTTAAAATAAAATACGGAAAGAGTATTATCAAAACCAATGCATTTTATAAGAAAGCCAAAAGGAATAATTTTGCATTAAAAACTACAATTTTTAAACTTAAAAAAATTAAATTCACCTTTTTTTAACTTTCAAAACTATATTTCTATTTTTGTTCTTAATAAATGTTATAAAAGTTACTCTTCGATGTTGACTCTGCTTGCACTTCAATTATCAATGTTGTATACCCAGACGTTTTTGAAAACCTATAAAAGATGGGCAGTACAGGTATACATGCTACTATATATCAATATATATAATTGGAAACATCTCGTGCTTTTTCTGTTCGTAGTGTTTATGATTTCCTAACTGTTCAACCGCATATTGCTTTACCGGTGGTTGTTTTATCTCTTTGGCATAAGGATGTTCCTCTAAAAGTTGTGTTGTTTGCTTGGGGGTTGTTCCGGGATAGTTTGCCGACCAAGGACAATCTTCTCCGTCGTGGTGTTATTGACAATGAATCTAGGGAGTGTGTGGCAGGTTGCGGTTTGGTCGAATCGTCTGATCATTTGTTCTTACATTGTAATATTTTTGGGTTTGTCTGGCATTTTATTTATAGATGGATGGGCATTTCTGTGGTCGTCCCTCTATCAATTTAGTTATAGTGGTGGTATCGCAAAGGTTCGACGTTCAATATTACAGGTTATTTGGTTTGCTACCGTTTGAGAAATTTGGAAAGAAAGAAATAACATTCTATCCAAAGACAAAGAATGCTCGATAATTCAGGTGGTTGATAAGATTAAGTCGCTCGCGTTTATGTGGTTGAAGGCGAAATTTTCTACTCTTCCCTTCAATTATCATGGTTGGTGGCTTAGTCCGTTTACCATGATGGGCATATGCTAATAGTTATTTCTTTTCATGTTTTTAATTTCTTGCCCAAGTTCTCTTGGAAATATTGTTTCGACTTTGATGTCTCTTTCTCAGTACATGTTGTGTTAGGAATGACACTTTGTTTTGATAATATATTTCATTTTATCTTCTTAATATATATATATTATATGTTTATTATACCATTTATTTGCTATTTTTAATCATCTAAATTGATACACTGAGTACTATATTATTCTACCTCATTATTATTGTAGGTACATTTTGGATCATTGAAGTTTTCCAAGCTACATGGATGGTGGGTTTTTTTTTTTGCTATTTGAGTTGTATGTACTTTTTCATTTGTGTATCAGTAATGGATGTTGTAGAAACTTTGATGCTTGGCATATTATAGACTATCACGTTTATTAATTATATCATCTTTCTGTACTAAATTGGTATGGAAAAAAATTATTAGTAGGTACTATTGTTGATGTATGGAAAAAAATTATTAGTAGGTACTATTGTTGGTGTTTCATTTTGAACTTCAAGAAATATGGCGTTTTGTTTGTAAGACTAACAAACAATTATATTATTACTATTTACCATTGTCACAGTAGTCTATCTTTTTTACTATCCAAAAATATTGATCAATAGTCATTGTTTGCTTAGATTTACTATATAAGAATTAAAAATAATAGAGCTTTGCTATATCAAGCGAACAAACATGTCCAAAATTCATAACGAAGGAGAAATCAGCCAATGAGAAAAGAGAGTTGTGCGGAAATCAAGGGATGCTGCTGCTGCAAATAAAGCGGAAATCCACAATAAAAATCAACTGAAATACATGGTCGGTATGATTTCTCTATAATAACTTTCGCTATAAATAGCATTTTTGAAAATAATATTATCAGTATTTAACATTGTAAATCTGATTAAAATATAATTATGCAATACTCCGACTAGTTTTATACATGCATTCTCTTGAAATATACTATTTATTGCTTCTCCCCAATGGCAGAGCATAAGCTTATTGAGCAAACTCTTGTTTTTCTATCAACACCAAGAACAACAACAACTTCTCTTCCTCTCACATTCCTCGACTTGCCTTTTGCAGGTCCAGTCTATGTTGAACGCTTATTCTTCTATCACTTTCCTCATTCAACAACCCATTTTTGCAAAACAACACTTCCATCTCTCAAACACTCTCTTTCTCTTACTCTTCAACATTTCTTCCCTCTTGCTGGAAATCTTCACTGTCCTCCACAACCCCACAAACCTTTTATTCTTTGCACTCAAAATGACTCTGTCGCTTTTACCATCGTCGAATCCTCAGCAGATTTCAACCATCTATCAACCAATCACCACCCCAAAAATCTTAAAGACTATAATTATCTTAGTCCAAAATTAAGACACAAAACAACCTATGATGATAATGACATTGAAAATAACACATTCATTTTCCCTTTGTTGTCTTTGCAAGCTTCTGTTTTCCCTAACCATGGTCTTTGCATTGCAATTACATATTGTCATGTAATGGATGATAGTTGTTGTAGTCATTTCATGAAATCTTGGTCTTTTATACATAGAAATTGTGAAGCAGTTGACTTGAAGTCAACACCTTGTTTTGATAGAAAAATTTTGAGGGACCCAAAAGGGCTTGAAAATGTTTTCTTAAGAGACTATTTTGAAGAAAGAAAAACATGGAAAGATAAACTCATTGGTCAAACTCAAAGTCAAACTAGTGAAGAAGTGTATGTAAAAGCAACTATTGTGTTTGCAAAAGAAGAAATTGAGAGAATGAAAATATGGGCACTTGATCAATGGAAGAAAAATGATCATGAAGTTCAAGCGCCACAGTTGCTATCTAAATTTGTTGTAACTTGTGGTTTCATTTGGGCTAGTATGGTTAAAACAAGATATAGAAATGAAAATGATAACGATGATGATGAAAAAGAGGAGTATTTTGGTTTTCCAGGTGATTGTAGAGAAAGACTTGGGTACAAAATACCAGAGGGGTATTTTGGGAATTGTCTAACATTATGTCATGCAACTATGAAGAGAAAGGATATGAAGGGGGAAGATGGTTATGTGAATGCTGTTAAGGTAATTGAAAGGGTAATAAGTGAAATGAAAAATGAACCTCTTAAAGATATGGGAGAATGGAGGGATAGATTTAAAAAGATGTATAAGTTGGGAAGTGTGTTGTTGGTAACAGGTTCACCTAAGTTTAATGTTTATGAGACTGATTTTGGATTTGGAAAACCTGTTAAAGTTGAAATGGTGCACCCGTTTACGTGTATGTCTATTGCTGAAAGTGGAGATAGAGAAGGTGGACTTGAGGTTGGGTTGGTGTTCAAATCCGAGGATTTTGAATATTTCTCTTCTATCATTGAACAAGGACTACAAGCTTTGAAATTTTAATTGGTTCGTGCATGTTTTGTCTTTTAATTTCAATATTGAATGGGAAATGTAGTACTCCAACAATGAATCATGAATTGTGGATTTTTCTTGGTAATTTGAGATTTTTTTTATTTTTTTTTAATCGGCAAATATTATTGAAACCAAAACTCTAGCAAGACGCTTAGAGGTTAAAAAAATAAGATACCACATATACGCGTAACATCCACCAAAAAACACCACGAAGCCATCTTAAGCTAAAACAGCGGAACCCTAACCAAGAGCTAAAACCAAGCAAATAGAAAAAGTTATGACACTGAAATCTAATTAAAGCCACCGGATTTCAGTCCCATAGCTCTGCCCCCCGCACAACACCAAAGGGGATCACACCAAAAGACCAAGCCACTGCTGTGCCAAGGACGAACAAAACGCAGCAGCAGCCACTGCAAACCTGGTAATTTGAGATTAATTTAACTTTTCAATCCAAAGTGTGTAATAATGATGAACTTTTGATTTTTTTTTTTTTTGTCAAAGATGAACTTTTTGATTTATATATATTGAGTAAATTTTGGATATGTATCTTGTCTAATTATAGTCTATGGTTTTTAAGAAATTTTCTAGACAATACTAACACAAGTGCAGAATGGGGATTAAAAGACTCCATTTTCAAATGATTGTTATATTATCGCCATGTTAAAAAGATGTTGTGACTTGTGAAGACATTTTTGCAATTAAGTTGACGTTGTGAAACATTGTAAATGGGTTATTTAAATAACGGTGTTATAACACATTGAATATGGTAGCATTTTCTCAATTAAATGAAAACTTTGAAATATCGTACTACATTTTAAGACAATTTGTTAGGCTCCATTAAGCAAATAGAGTTCACTTTAATTTTAATCCTTGTAAAAACTTTTTCCTTCTAAATAGAGTTCCATTTAATTTCAATTATGCAAATGATCCATGTAAATAAAGTTCACTTTGATCAAGGCGGATAAATTCTTTTTGTCGAAGGCGACTGGGTTGGCCGATTGAAAAGTACAATCACACATTTAGCAATCACTCCGCTTATATTATTCTATATTGGAATGTTTGGAACCTTATTGAACAACAAATTGGTAACAAAGAGAAAAAGGAAATTGGAATGTTTGCCTAAAATGAGAGAACAAATTCATTACAAGTTTCCTTAGTTCATTCACATTCTACAAATACTATCAAGTTGTTCTTGAAAGATGTTTATGAAATTAGTCATTCTAGACCTCTCAAGAGCCAAACCAACTTCAATTCCACCTCCACCATCTCTACAATCAGAAAGAGATATCGAACCGGACGAATCAAGATGAACTGCATCAGATTTCTTAGGCTTCCCCCACCCAAAATCAGTCTCATAAACAGCCAATTTCGGTGAACCAGCAACCACAGTAACAGACTTACCAGATTTTGACATTTTCCTATAATCAGACATCAATGTTTCAGCTCCTAACAAAGCATCACTCTTAAAATCTCTTATCTTCTTTTCAATACCAATTGAAGCCGCAACAATCCCATTTTTTCCAATTAACTCGTCTCTCTTTACAGCCACGGTATAGGATGCAAGACAATTTCCAAAATAAGTTTTTGGTAATGAAAATTCACCGCTATCGCGACAATCTGCAAGGAACACAAAGTAGCAGTGATCGTCAACATCAACACAGTCACCTTGATCACTTTTGCTATCACCCTCCTCTGATTTGGTCATACAAAACCAAATCAAGGAACTTGTTACAACAAAAGTTGACAAGTGTTGTATTCTATAACTCTCTTTACATTTATCAGTAACCCATTTCTTCAACTTCTGAACTTGTTCATAGCTCAATACTAAAGTTGTTCTTATCTTGTTAACATAAGAATCTTGAACCAAACCCGCGAATTCCATTTCATTTGATTCAGAATCTTCTAATTCTTGCAAGTATACAAGTTTAAGACCCTTTGGATCTTTAACTCTATCTCTTTCATGTGAAGGAAGATCAAGAGGCGGAGAGTATTCAAGAGACAAATTATTGTTGTTTTTTGCTATGGCTTTTGAAAGTGAGGCCCAAAATTTCATGAAATGATGAAGTGATTTTCCATCTGCAGCAACATGGTTGTAAGTGAGGCAGATAGAGAAGCCGGAGTTTGGAAGAACGGTGACCTGAATAGCCATTATAGGGATGACACGAATGTTGTTTTTTTCGGTACGAGGTGGAGGTAAATTTGGAACAAGATGGTGCCAGTTTTGAGCATCTTGTGAATCAGATACGAGGATGTTAAAGTCTGCTGAGGATTCAGCTACTGTGAAGGAGATAGAATCTTCATCGAGGTAACGTATGTAAGGAGGGTTGTTATGGGAATTCAGAGGGACGATGAGGTTGGAGGAAAAAGGGAAGAAGTGTTGGAGGGTTATGGAAAGTGAGTGTTTGAGAATGGGAAGTGTTGTTTGAAGAAAGGTATGAGTTGGATGAGGAAAATGGTAGAGGAAGATACGTTGAATTGGGTGACAATAAAACCATGGTATGTCGAAGAAAGTTAAGGGGAGAATGGTTGGTGATGGAAGTGAATTTGGTGGTGGTGCAACTTGACTATGTTCTATCACCTTCATGGTCTCGTGAGTTATGTTTGTGTTTGTGTTGTTCATGTTTTGTGTTGTTGTGGAATGAGAAGGGGAAGTGGAGAAAGACTACTCACTCAATTTGGAATTTGTTGCCAATTATTGGTCCCAGGTAAAACTAGATGGAGGAATGTATGAGTAATTGGAGGGTGTAGATCTCATAAGATAAGAATCAGGTGAAGGAATCCAAGTGTGTTTGGAATTTTTTATTTGAGTGGTGACAGGTAAACCACTTTGAAAGAGAATTGTGTTTGGAATTGTTGGCTTATTTTAGTATATATCGGCCGGCTCATGCATCTCGTGGAAGGTTTTATAATCATTTCCTCGTATGATGCCTTTAAGAGGTGAAAGTTGTATCAGAAGTGGCTCTAAGGAGGTGAAATTGTATTAGAGCATCTCCTACGGTGAACTCTATCCATGGTTATTTTGTGGGCTCTATTATGCCACATAATCTTGTAACTACCCATTAGTTTTTCACTCCAATGGTAAACTTTAAAATACTTATATTGGACCCCACAAGTTTACCACACATATTAATATTTTTTATTTTATTTTAATTTCACTCTTTCAACTTTTCACCAAGCTGGCCAACTCCAATGAAAATTTTGGCAAAATACACACCATTTGCAAACTACACGCCGGCGGACCCTAGGAAATTGCCATTGGAGTTGCTCTTAGTGTTTTGGGAAAGGTGACAATACATTACCGAGTGAATAACCAATTATCTTTTGAAATTGTAATTTTCATCAAAAGTCTTCATGAGTTTTGGAAAACATCAAAACCTTTTTGAAATTGTCAAACTTTTGTCAAATAACCTTCTATTAGCTTTGGATGTCAACCATGTGACGTGGTTGTTAATTATACACGTGATACCTTCACGTGGACATAATTTTATGTCATGTTATAGTTATAGGGGTTAATTGACTTTTTCTTAAAAATTTATTTTGTTGTTGTTTAAAATCTGTGATTAATAAAATAGGAAAATACCTCCTTCAAATTTAACACTTATGTGCATATACCTCCTTCGTATTCTGCCCTATGCCCCTATCATCCAACCTCTTCCTCATATGGTCAGGTACATGTTTAAAAGAAAAATAGAGGCAAATAATACTAATTGACATGGCTTAGCAGTTAGCATCAATGCTCCATGACTGAATTCCAGTATAAAAATTCTTATTTTTAGATAGTGGAACCTTATTTTATTATCAAACAAAGGATTTGAACTATATGTGCTTCATCTTCGTTAAGTATCGCTTCTCCGGTAAGTAATTGTTCGAGACTCAGTAAGTTGTTTTCCATGTTTCCAGAGATTTATCACCTACCTAATCTCTTGAACCCAAGTACTTGCCTCGTTTTTTGCTGTTAGGAATTTAATGTCAAAATAGAGAAGATTTCTTTCTGGTTTAGGCGAGTGATTTCTGATATTTTTGCACTTCATTTTTCGGTATAAATCTCTGGCGTGTATTTTGCTACTTCAGTCCATGCAATTGGGGGAGTAATTTGAAAGTTTTCATTATAGCTACTGAAATTTTGGATAGGACTCTATAATTGCTGGATGTATTTGTTCTGATATGGTTTTGAGATGCAATTTACTTGAAAATATGTTTTTTTTCTTTCTTTCTTATGGGCTCTGGTGTCAGCTTCGATTGTCACCAAGGGATATTTGGTTGGCAATTTTGGTTGACCATTGTTAATTTCTGTTCTGGAGGCTAGCTTCAAGATTTAAGTGTTATCATATCGTTCTTTTTGTTTGCTAGCTTTGACTAATGCCATTTGTATTTTATTTTACCTTAGATCTTTGAGATAGAAGAATGATTATGAACCTTGAAGTTAATCAAAGTGGACACGAGTTTTAAATTTGAGGGAGCTATTTGCTACATGAGTTTTAAATTTGAAGGGGATATTTGCACATCAGGTTAAATTTGAGGGGGGTATTGGCTTATTTTAATAATCACACATATTTTAGACAAAAAAAAAAGAAAAATTTAAAATAAAAAAATCAATTACCCCCTATGACATGGCATAACATTTTGTCCACGTGTACAATTAATAGCCATGTCATAGGGTCAAACTGCCAAAATTGACGGAGGAGGTATTTGACAGACATTTGACAATTTCGGGAGGGTTTCTGAAGTTTTTTAAAATCGTGGAGATTTTTTTACAAAAGTTACAATTTTGAGGGGCGGGGGATAATTGTCTTTTTTTTGGGTTACAAAGGATAAATAAAAGCAGAAGAAAAAAAAAAGAAGGCAGAAGCAACAACTAGCCACGAGGGAAGAGAGTTCCCCAAGCATCATCCCTTAGGAGAGGAAGCAAACCGTCAAGAGGGGTGGCATGATTAGACAAGGTTGGGTCCATGGAAGCTCCCAACTTAACAAGGAAGTCAGCGCAGTGGTTACCCTCACGAAGAGTGTGCAAGATAGGAGTGTTTCCTAGCCGAACCAGATCCTTGATGTCTTGAATAAGAGTGGCATAAGCATGATAAACCATGGCAGGCCCGTTGATGAGGCTGACGTAGTGGAGAGAGTCAGAGTAGCACACAACATCAACAATGTTCAAGTTTCGAGCCAGCTGCAAACCCAATTGTCTATTCACTGATACATTACCCATTTTTATTTAATAGATAGATAAAAATTTGTCTTTGAGAAATGCTATAGCTCTTCTTTTCTAAAGACAATTTTTCTTGGATTTTGATTGGATCAAAACCATTTATTTATCTTTTTTTACTATAACTCTACATTATCCATCAATAAAAGTGGGTAACACAAAAAAAGAGTTTCCCATCTTTTTCAACATTCTCTTTCAAATTCACTTATTTATTTAAAAAAAATATATGGGTCCTAAACTTTAAAAATGGATCTCACTTATGGTGATGAGACTCGTTTGTATTCCACACAATAAAAAATTGGTCTTAAACTTTAACAAATTCTTCAATTTGGTCACTAAGATCTATCAAAGAACAATTGGATGAGATGGTAAAGAATCCTTTCCAACTTAACCAAAGGTTTTGAATTAGAATTCAATTCTCATAATGCATCAGTTAAATCTCTTTAAGGAGAGTTTTAATTGTCATCCATTGTGGTCTTATCCGGCTCGAAATTAATCTCTACAATAACAAGCGGAGGGTACCTGGTTCATACCATACTCTCTAACCTCTTAATTGCAAGGACTAAATTGATGGATTTTATATACTTTAAGGATTACTTGTTTTATTTAGATAGTTTAGAAACTAAATAGAAGTATGGTGATAATTGAAAAATTAAATTGATGGATTATTCATATTTTTGGAGCCATGTTTATAAATATAAATTATTAAAAAGATTAAATAAGTTCTGTTTTCTATAAATATCTCAAATTTTGTTTTTAATCCGTCATATATTTTTTAGCAAGTTTTGGTCCTTCAAATGTTTTTCGTCACAATGACACGAAAATTTCTCTAGTTCATTGTTTGTAAGGATAGTTCATTTTTTAAAACATTGATTACATTACCTCATATATAATTTTATTTTTGCACACGATTTATGTGACATATGTAGTATTTTAATTTAAATAAGTTTTTCATCCTTACAAAATTATCAAATTTCATTTTTTATTCCGTAAAAAAAGTGGCACTTTTGTGTCACTATAAGATTTAGGCCAAATACCTCCTCTGTGTCCTTTAAGTTTTACGTTTGTTCACATAAGTCCTTTAAGTTTCTAAGGTTTCAGATAGGTCCTTTAACTTTGGCTTAATGGAGGTTGATAGAAAGGACATATCTGAAACAAACTCGAAACTTAAATGACCTATCTGAAACCTTATAAACTTAAAGGACCTATCCGAAACAAACTCGAAACTTAAAGGACTTATCTGAAACCTTAGAAACTTAAAGGATCTATCTTAAACAAACATGAAACTTAAAAGACCCGGAAAGGTATTTGGCCTAAGATTTACTTGCATGCAGTTTTGAAATATCTCTAAACACTTTAAAAGGTCCCATCTAATCCTTTGAATTCCACTTTAGAAAACAATATATTATATATTTGAAATTTTCTAAATATCACATCTCTTTTGTAAATGTTAAAAATCTTTGATAAATAAAATTAGATTTGCGTGTGAGAGCATCCACAATGGGGTTCATTCCCCTGTTTTTTCCTTCTAAATCTAGATTTTCAGATGTTAAAACTAGACTAGATTTCCATCTTTGATGATAAATCAAGATGATATATGAAAGGAGTAGTTGCTGAAATCTAAACCCATTAATATCAACCAAACAATTTGACTTAAGTGGTTAATGTGCTCCATCAAAGACGGACTATTCATGAGTTCGATTCTTATTAACTTCTTTTTATCAAACTTTAATTACCTATCGGTTGAACTTCGAATTATCAGAGCTCATTTTCCTTGAAAATTGAATGGTTAACACACACACACAAAAAAACCTCCAATACTATCTCTCTTTTATTATGTTTTCAGTTTAATGCTTTGATCGTTTTATGTATACACCGAACAACTTCAATCTCTACTTACAATAACAATAATTGTTGAATAGTTTTAATATCACACCAATTATGTGGATATGATAACTCTAAATACTTACTTTGATGTGTTAAAACTATAACATAAATAATCACCAAGGCCCCTTCTTATGGAAATCCAATGGTTAAAACCAAAAAATACACAATATATATTTTTTTAAACAAAAAAATACACAATATATG
>Ga0315914_1004949_pt1 | contig 19675 bp, 16 predicted proteins | sample MpolenodulesMG_FD_203920 | JGI IMG/M metagenome (GOLD analysis project Ga0315914, IMG submission 203920) | Medicago polymorpha root nodule microbial communities from Los Angeles, California, United States - elongated nodules | ecosystem: Host-associated > Plants > Roots > Nodule | place: USA... | reverse complement strand
GTGTTTTTTTATTTTAATTTAGTTATAATCGATAATTTTAATTTTATGTAATTATAAAAACAAAAATATAAAATTAAATAAGAATAAGAAATTAAAGGTGGTGGGGTAGGGTGTTGAATGAAAAAAACTATTGGAGATGGTAAAAGTTGAATGAGTGTTGAATTAAGAGAGAGAAAATGATGTGGAGTGTTGGAAATTGAAAAAGAGGGTGTTGAGTGTTGTTGAATATATTTTACCATTGGATATGGTCTTAGAAAGAAGAAAAATAGTTGTCTGATCCACATCGTATCTATTTCCTTGCAAATGTACATAGACTGTGGTATACATGGTTGTCCGACAACTTAAACTTGTCAGAATAATTTTTTTTTTTAGGAAAACTTGTCAAAATAATTGTATTGTCCTTTTTAAAAACAACGATTATTAAAATTACGAAATAAGTACGATAATAATGAATATACCAGAAAGATAAAAATAATTTAAAAAAGAAACGGGAAGGAAAGGAAAGCAAAGCAAACCATAGAAATTCATTAAAAAAAATCATATATAATTTAGGGATGTTGTAGAAAGATTCTATATACTAGTCCTGTGCACCATGCGTCTCAAATTAGTTGCGTTGAGGAAAATATGTTTCATCTACTAAAACATCGTTATTAACTATAGTTAGTGGAATAATGAGATGATTGAAATGGAATAAATAAAGATACTGGTGGAAAAATAATGATGTTAACTTATAGGGGTTCAATTTTAGATGTGGCAAATTTGACTATTAGAGATATTCGTAGACTCATCCTTTGCCATGGCCAACTGCTTTTTGCAAGAAGTCTCTTCGTCTAATATCCCAAATTTACTCTTAACATCTTCAATGGACCTCACATTATTGTCTATTTTTGCTATTAGTGTGTCAAATTGCATAAGAGTCTTCTTTGGCTCAAGTACCCAAGTTATCCTCTTGAAAAGCCGGTCAACTTTCACGTTCTTATTCCTTATTACTCCCTCCGTCCTAAATTATAAGCAAAAATAAAATAAAATCACACTTATTAAGAAAACTAAAGCATAAGAATTTGGAGTATAGTTTTTTGTGTTTTCTTTGGAAAAAGTTTCATAGGAAGACGTAAAATCAATTTTCATTAGCTATTGGTTATAAAAAAATGAAAGAGAGAGAAAATTGAATGTAATTTGCATTTAATTTTATGAAAATAAACAAAAGTTTTTCTTGAGAAAGAGATTTTTTTAAAAAAACAAGATTAAATAGGATAAAAGATTATATTTTTTGCTTATATTTTGGGATAAAGAAAATAAGTTTTTTTTATTATATTATGGGACAGAGGAAGTACGTCAACAAGACAAATATTTCTTTCCAAGACACATTCTTCAATTTTGATCAAATTGTTTATTTTCAACTCTAATATGATTTCACATATTTCCAACAACACTGAAAAATATTCTGAAGAGACAAAAAGAAAAAAAAATGAAGAGAAGAGAAGAAAGACTCGTCAACACAAGTCAAAGAGGGAGAGAGAAGACAAATATTGGAAGTTTCGCAATATTTTTCGGTGTGTAGAATGCACTATATGAGCTCTCTATTTATAGAGAAAATTCACAACTAATAAGTGAGAAACTTTGTGAACAAGTAATACATTAAGCAATTCACATATTTGATCTAGTACAAAAAGACCTCAATTGAGTACCAAAGTATACTATATTGAGTACAAAAATATATTATTGACTGTCAAAATATATTTCAGATCACGTATCAAAATATATTAGATTGCAAACCAAAATATTTCAAATTGTGTTCGGAATTATTCTAGATTGCGTTCCAAAATATTTTAGCAAAACTTGGCAACTAGGAAAACACTTTCTAATAATTATTAATTTTTTTTTGAAGGAATAATGATTAATTTTTTTTTACAAGTCTTTTTTTTTTTGTGGTGGCCGGGGTTTGAACCCCGGACCTTGCATATTTTATGCATTGTCCATACCAACTGAGCTATGCTCACGAGGACTTTTTAAAATAATGATTAAATTAATTACTTAATTTAACATTTCTAAAATAATAAAATATATAAATATATTTTTTTTTTATTACTTTGTTCACTTAATTATGCATCCCCTTAGAGGTATACCCCCACTATATAAACACTACTAATATGCGTGTTCCGTCTGATGCAGTACTTCCACTTTTTTAATTCACACAAAACTAGTTCTACCTAACATAGAAATTTGTGTTTAGTTTTTTAACTCAATTTCCACGTATATTCCAACAACGAATAATGAGATATCTAAAAAAATCCAATCTGCTACATCTACAGTCGAATCCTTAGAAACATAAGTTACCAAAGACAGTTGTTTCAACTAATAAATTTCTAGAACAAATACAAAGGTAAGAAATACTGACATTTAGTCTCATGGTTCACTCAAAATATTTTTGCTACTGCTACCATTATCATCATTAAATAATAATTCATTTTCTACTAGTAAGGTAAGTCCTTCATTTTTCACTACGCCAAGTTATGTTGATCTGAACCAACCAAGATTAATTGGACACAGGGGGCCATAATAGAACATGACTCAATACACAATTGCATTAAACAAACTTATATTTGTAACTTTCTCTTCAAAGACTGTTCTCATTCATTAATTTTAAGGTGGGCATAACCTCATCACAAGAAAAAAGATTTATATATATATCTAACAACCATTCCCACTATTTCTTTTCATTACAGAATTTGCTAACTCACGGCTCTATGGCTTTAAAGTATAGATGATATATGTTTATCTTAATGTTTCTATGATCAATATTGTTGCTGCTTTAAATTGAGATATATAAATGGAGATGTGAGGAGAACAAACTAGAAATTTGGTATATTTGCATGGTTCGGACTCTAGAATCCACAACGTGTTTTCCTATTTGAGATTCTAGAATTCGAACGGGATAAAATTGAAACCGAGAAGGACATGAGAGGGAAGGGGGGAGGAAGAATTTCAATATTGTTAACCCTATAAGTTTTGTATAGTGACTTTATTGGCTTTGTTTCGTATTTTGTGGTATCGATGAATCATATGAGATTTCTTTTCCCACCTTCCATTCCTCTTGCGAGCCGTTCAAAATCTCCACTTTTCCCTTATTCACAATTCTATTCTATAATCCAAAACTTTTTTTTCTTGCATTTTTAGGATTAAAGAATCTGAATTTGTTTTGAACACAGACAAGAAAATAATTTGTCATTAAATCACATTTTACCTCAACAACGACGACCACATGATGCAACCACAACAATTTCAACAACATAATTGAACATAAATTCAACAACATAATACAACAATGTAATACCCCAATAGTAATTGAAACAACATAATTAAAGCAAGATAAGATTACGGATGAGCCAAACTATGTACAAGATCTAAATCGTGGCGCGATCCAGAAAATTGTGGCGCGATTTGTGTGAGTATGAACACTATAAAAGGGGTCATTGTTAAATTTTTTGAGTGGCTTCAAGATAGAGAATCTTAGGGTAACAAATATTGGTGTGTCATTTTTACTCTTTCTTCTAATCTTGTTTGATTTGTTTATGCTTGTAGCGTTGCTTCATGCTTGGATTTAAGTCTGTTTGTTGTTGTTGCTTGAAACAATTTTATTGATTACTCTACTTCACACATCTAAGTTTATTAGTGCGATTTTAAATTTGAATTCAAAAAAAAAATTGTTCCCATATTGTGAGTATCAAGTTAAAATACTTTTGAAATAGCGTTTTAGAAACAAAAACAAAACTACTTTGGAAGAATGACCACGAGATAAACATCTTCCTAAAATAGAATTTGGCACATCAAGATCTGAATTTTCCAAGAGGGCCCTATATACCGACCATCCTACCATAAAAATTTGACAAAAACAACCTAAGCAAAACACTTAATAATATGGGAGGGGGTAATGATGATTAATGATAACCACATGATCAAATTTGTTTAAACAAATGACAAAAGAAAAAGATGATTAGCAAAGGTTGGTTGGAAAGCCACGCTGTGTTAGGCTTTTTCCTATGCTTGAATGTCCCACCATTACACCTCATAACCCCTTTTTCTCATGTGAAATGGACCATAGACTAAAAATGTAGCACCTCCCACAGTTGGAAAATAACTTGTAAGCCTTTGCAAGTGTATTTCCTGTCAATTCAGGCACACCCTTGTGGCAGTCGTATAATTTTAGATCATATCAAAATCATAACATTCACGTTTCAATTTTGTAAATAAATTTAAAACATAATGTTCAAATGTGAACTGCTTGGGGGCAGATTTTTGGACTGCATGGAATACAAATTGATACATAGAATAGTACATGATTTTATTTTTGATACAACATATAAATAATAGTACATGTTGATATATGCGGTAACGAACTAGTGTTTACACTTCAAGTGATGCAAAAAAACGTTTTTTTTAATTAAATAATTAAACATTATAGACAGTTAATTTAGGAATTAGGATGGAAAACTTGCATAAAGTTGGGAATTGTGGGGCCCCCTAATAGTGTTTTGTCATTCCATGTGGATCCCCTTGTGTGGGTGAACTTTCATAGTCTGCTTTTATGTTTATGTTTATGAGAGTCTTCCTTCAACTCACTGACATTTTGACTTTGGAAAAATGTCCATTGAGTATGCATGCTTGAAATAGAAATTATAGTCTTCTTTACCGATGCTCTCCAAAAATGAATTCTTCCAAGGGATCATGGATCGTGATTGGTTGTTGGATAATGATAAGATATTTTGCATTTTGTGCTTTATTCACCGATTACGAGCTGTCTGATCGTCATCCAACAACTAAGGTTACTTGATTGTAGGACTTGATACTTGTAGAAAATATAGGTCCATAATCTTAGTGTTTGAAAATAAAATTAAGATATATAATCAATAATGCATGAATTTTACCCTATTCTTTTTTAAACTTGATTGAAGTTGAATGCATTATTAGTCCTCTTATATAAAATTAAGATATATAATCAATCATGCATGAATTTTACTATGAACCTAAAATCTACCTTAGGTATTAATGATGAAAATGTAACACATAACACAAGTTGGATATTCTTTTTAACTTCATCTCTTAAATACTGAAAGATTAAATTTATAAAGAGACAAGCACTACTTAAAAAATAAAAATTAGTGAGGGATATTTAGTGAGGGAAAACGTGAAATCCCTCTCTAATTCCGTCACTAAATTTTGCGACCAAGGAATTTGTGAGGAATTTCATTTTTTCCGTCACTAATTTCCCTCGTTAATTTTGCTTTTTCTAGTAGTGAAGTCAATGAAGTCACTTGCGTTTTAGTGTGTCTAGCTACATTTTTATCTTTTTTTTTTTTTTTTTAACAAGCCAAAATGAGATATATTAACAAAAGTTTTGTACCCCTAGCACAAGAACTGCCAAAGAAAACAAAACAAAGATAAACCTGCCTTTTTTATCTTGTTTCTATCTTTATCGATGAACCTGCCTTTTTTTTAACAAGATAAACCTCCATTTTTTTTCAACAAATTATTATTAATGAAATGATATGATTTTTCTCCTGTAAAGAAAAAAGAAAAACACAAGCTGTGTATTATCAAATGTGTCACCCTACCATACCAAATAATGCACCTGACTACATCACAAAATAATCACTTAAAATAAAAATAAAAAAACCAAAAAATAAAGATTCAAAGATTATCAGCTGGACGGTGGTTCATTCTTCTTCTGTCTTAAGCAACAATGACCCTACTTATGTGATCATGTAACAGGCTGCACATACATGAATTTAATATTCTCATTTTTCTTATATAGTTTTTAGCTTAAATATGTTTTTAGTGTGATAAAATTGCGATTTTTAAAGATTAGTGCTGCATAAATTTTATTCAATTTTAGTCTCTATTTTTATTAATTTTCACAAAAAAAAAAGTGTGCTTAATCTCTTGATCTAATCCCTATAAAATAATACAAGGACTAAAATTTTGAAAAATTATGTAAAGACTAAACTTAAAATATTGAGAATTTTATATAGAATAAAATCATATTCAACCGTACATTCAATTTTTTGGTGCCAAGTCATCATCTGTCGTGGAAGGAGCAAAGTAAAAAGGTACATGAGACTGAGGAAGAAAGGTGGTAATGTGAGGTGAGGTGTTTTTTGATACAACTTTAGCTTTAACAAGCTATCATACCAGCCTGCCATTTTCTCTTCTCCTTTTCTTTTGGACATTCCTTTCAGCTTTCTCAGATTTTGCTAAAAACACCTCCATTCCTTCACATACACACCACCCTTTTCCTTCTGTCAACTTTTTCATAACCATTCATTCATTTTGCTCTAGTTCCTCAATCCACAATTTCATGATCAGAAGAATATAGCATCATGGTTAGTTTCTGAATTATGAGTTTGAGTTTTCTTTCTGTTATTTTTCTCTTTTGTTTTTGGATCATATACTATATATTAACTTTGTTGTCTTTGTGTTGATTGTTCAGGGAACACCTGTGAACATCATTGTTGGATCACAGGTTTGGGTTGAGGATCCTGAGATTGCATGGATTGATGGTGAGGTCACAAAAATCAATGGCACAAATGCTACCATCATTACCACAGATGGCAAAACTGTAAGATTTTTACTTGATCATCAAACTGGATTACCATAAGCAGTGTCCTTAGGATTATGGACACCTGACACGATAGTGACAATGACATGTAGAAACTAGTATTTAAGAAGATGAAAGTGATTGAATGCTACCACATGTGTTAGTATCGTGTCCGTGCAAACACTTACACAGTTACATGTATATACCTTCGATCTGAAGTGCTGGTGCTACATAACTTAGGAAACATGATTAGAATAATTCCATATCATAGATGTCAAAAGAAAAGGTTTTCACAGATAGGTGCAGAATTTCGCTCTTTGACTAGTATAGAATGCCTACTTTGGATCCAAATTATAGAAATGGAATAACTTGGAAGTAAGAATTGTAGGGAATTCCATCAAATTTAAATATGATTTTTAGTTCTTTCAATTCAATGGATTTTCTGCAAGACTTCCAGCAAAGAGTTATGGAAAATTAAAATGATGATAGCATGCTTATGTTATTAAGCATATAAAACCAAAACATTACCTGATGCCAAGTTATACTTAAAAGGATTGAGTATAACTAGTAAAATCAATCTGAAATCCTAGGACAGAATCTCCAACAAAAAATTTCAGCTTCATCGCCGGTTTGAAGCAACGTGCATTTAAATATAAGCCACATCACATCCTTTTCCAGAAAATTTAGATGGAAACTATCCATAAACACATTTTACTAAAAAACAATAATTCAAAAGCATTACTTGTTAGTCAAGTTTTTCGAAGTTTACTTGTTCAAGCACCATAATTTGCTTGAATTTTAAACACCTTAGCCATACCTAGCAAGAAACCTGACCCAGAGTCAACGTTCCACCTCCAAAATATGTATCACTATACTCATAACTTTGATGCTTGAAGTTCAAGAGTAAAGAAGCATATATACTAAACATTACGATTATCCTCAATTTCAGGTTGTGGCAGAAATTTCAAGTATTTACCCTAAAGATACAGAGGCACCACCTGCAGGGGTTGATGACATGACCAAGCTTGCATACCTCCATGAACCTGGAGTCCTTTATAACCTTTTGTGTCGTTTTTCACTCAACGAAATATATGTAAGTCACAACCAGATAATCAACTTCTCAATATATATCTCTGGGTTAAATATGTTTTTAGTTCCTATAATGCTCTCGAATTAATACACACTTTTCAGTCCTTTACAAATTATAAAACCGCATACATATTAATGAAAGGAGTAACTTCTGACTAGTATTAATGAAATAAGCAGACATATACAGGGAATATCTTGATTGCGGTGAATCCTTTTCGTAGACTACCACACTTGTATGACAGCCATATGATGGAGCAGTACAAAGGAGCAGCATTTGGAGAGCTTAGTCCACATCTTTTTGCTGTAGCAGACACCTGTTACAGGTATAGATCAATGTAGAAATAGATTTTGTTGTTTGTCACAGGTAACTTAGAAATCAATCAATTTATTATTAGAGTAAACTAACTAGTTTAATATATCAGAGCAATGATGAATGAAAATGGAAGTCAATCCATTTTGGTAAGTGGAGAAAGTGGAGCTGGTAAAACCGAGACGACTAAAATGCTTATGAGATATCTAGCTTTCATGGGAGGTAGATCGAATACCGAAGGAAGGACGGTAGAACAACAAGTTTTGGAGGTGAGATTCAATTATTGAACTACATAAAAGTTAAAAAGTTTTTTCTTGGTTAACTCAAATATATAGTAATTACATTATAAATTATTCAGTCCAATCCAGTGTTGGAAGCATTTGGAAATGCCAAAACTGTTAAAAATAACAATTCAAGGTAAATTTTATATATATTTTGTAAGGTCCCTACTTCTCCATCATAATTTCCATTTGAGTTTGTCTTACAAAATTATTGGATTTTTTGGCAGTCGTTTTGGTAAGTTTGTTGAAATTCAATTTGACAAGAATGGGAAGATTTCTGGAGCTGCAATCCGTACGTACCTCCTTGAAAGATCTCGTGTTTGCCAAGTTTCTGACCCGGAGAGAAACTATCATTGCTTTTACATGCTTTGTGCAGCTCCGCAAGAGGTAACCTTTTTATAACTATCATGAAAAAATTAGTAATGTATGACTAAGGGTTAAACGGATACGAAACCCTGGTGAAGGAGAAAATATTAACTGTTAAAATTTGCTCGATAGGATGTTAAGAAGTACAAGTTAGGGGATCCAAGGAAATTTCGCTATCTTAATCAATCAAGCTGTTATGAAGTTTCAAATGTAGACGATGCAAAAGAGTACTTGGAGACAAGAAATGCAATGGATATTGTAGGCATCAACCAGGATGAGCAGGTATGTATTACGTCAAAGTGCATCACAGTTTCATGAAGCATTGATTTGTGTTTGTGAAGACATGATCGAACAAAATTCACTCCACAGGATGCTATCTTCCGTGTTGTAGCTGCAATTCTTCATCTCGGAAACATTGACTTCGTCAAAGGGAGCGAATTTGATTCGTCCAAATTGAAAGACGACAAATCACTCTACCACCTTCGAACAGTTGCCGAGTTATTCATGTACACGCTTTGATCCGACTCTCAAATTCATATAAATCCTAAGCTTCACCTACGTTGTCTCTTAACATGTTTATGTTCAGGTGTGATGAGAAATCACTAGAAGACTCACTTTGCCAGCGTGTCATTGTTACCCCTGACGGAAACATTACGAAACCACTAGACCCTGATGCAGCTTCTTTGAGTCGAGATGCTTTGGCAAAGACTGTATACTCCAGATTGTTTGATTGGTAATTAACCATATATTTGAACTGTCTTAACCATGAAATAAAGGATGAACAGTGCGTACGATATCTGAATTAAAATTTTGTGTCAGAATAATATTTTTCTTAAGTATTGATACAAGTAGTGACATATTCTGTATGCATTCTTTTAATATGGCAGGATTGTGGATAAGATTAACAGTTCAATTGGTCAAGACTCTAATGCAGTTAGCCTAATAGGAGTCCTTGACATTTATGGATTTGAAAGCTTCAAAATCAACAGGTAAGTATGATAATTATGTTCGTCAGAAAAACAATTTATACATCTCTATATTATAAAATCATTTGTTCTCCATTTACAGCTTCGAGCAATTATGCATCAACCTAACAAATGAGAAGTTGCAACAACATTTTAATCAGGCAAGGTTATAACTTCTAAATACCGTTTGCGCATCATTATTGTTGAAAATGAATAATAATATAGAAATGGAACTATTTCAATTTCAACAGCATGTATTCAAGATGGAGCAAGAAGAGTACACAAAAGAGGAAATTGATTGGAGCTATGTGGAATTTGTTGATAATCAGGATGTTCTTGATCTTATTGAGAAGGTAATTACTAATTAGAGACTCTTTTTTTAAGAACTAATTCGAGACTTATAATGTATCATCATTGGTTGTGCAATACCTTGTCTACAAGATAAAATTCTGAAACTCTTTATTTGTCCTGAATGCAGAAACCTGGTGGAATTATTGCTCTTCTTGATGAAGCATGGTATGTCATTTCTCATTCTACATTAAAATTTCAAAAAACATAAGCATGTTTTCTCATAATATACCTACAAGAGATGGAAGCGTAAACCAAAAAATAAAAGATGAAAACTTAATTATATTCTTGTTTTTTCAGTATGTTCCCCAAGTCAACTCATGAGACTTTTGCACAAAAGATGTACCAAACCTACAAAGCACACAAGCGGTTCACCAAGCCAAAACTTTCTCGAACAGACTTCATAGTTAATCACTATGCCGGAGATGTAAGTGTACTAAATTCTAAATGATTTTGTCAAAAACGAATGATGATAACTTCTTGTCACATATCCTTTTGACGTACACAGGTAACATACCAAGCAGATTATTTTCTTGATAAGAATAAAGATTATGTTGTAGCAGAACATCAAGCTCTTTTATGTGCTTCAAATTGCACATTTGTTGCTAATCTTTTTCCTCCTTTACCTGAGGAAACATCAAAGCAATCAAAATTCTCTTCCATTGGCTCACAGTTTAAGGCAAGAATATTTCTGCATGTTTCCAGAAATTCACGATCCATGAATTACTTATGAACTAAATTTTAATATCCAGCAACAACTGCAATCTCTCATGGAGACACTAAGCACAACAGAACCACATTACATAAGGTGTGTGAAACCAAATACAGTTTTGCAGCCAGGAATATTTGAGAACTTCAATGTACTAAACCAGTTGAGATGTGGGGTGAGTTTTTTTTCTTCCTATTGTCTATTAAATGTATGAATGTTTCGTTAATTCAAGAAAATATCGCCGAATGACATTTATGTCGTTACTCTTGTAGGGAGTACTTGAGGCAATTAGGATCAGTTGTGCTGGATATCCAACTAAAAGAACATTTGAAGAGTTCCTTGATCGATTTGGAATGCTAGCCCCTGATGTCCTTGACGGGTATATAAGCATAAACAAAGTACATGTATCTTGTCCACAATTGGACCAAATACATGTATTTTGCTCATAAGTCTGGAGTATTACACAAGGAAATGAAAATGTTTTTTTTTTAAAAATAAAATTGATTGTCACCTTCAAGAAAATGGAGTAAGAATGATGAGATAAAGATGTAACACAAGTATTTTTATGTTAATCTTCTTGAAGCTTAACTTGAAAATAACAATAGGCATAACTTATGGTGTAGCTTATGTAATTGATAATCAATTCAGACTCATTTTAAGATAAATGCCATAGATCTATATCTTTCATTGTTCTACAAGATATATTTTGAGTTTTGCAAAGCAAAATGATAATTAATGCTTTCTTGTGTTCAGATCCGATGAGAAAAAGGCCTCTATTGCAATCTGTGATAAGATGGGATTAAAAGGCTATCAAGTAAGTCTATGCACGGAAAAAGTGTTACAAAGAAGCAAAAGGAATAATTATAAAAAAAGAAAATCAGGATTTATGTAATAAGCTCTAATGCATTTTCTCTAATGTTTTAATCAGATGGGAAAAACAAAGGTATTTCTCAGAGCTGGTCAGATGGCCGAATTAGATGCACGAAGAGCCGAAGTCTTAGCAAAAGCAGCTAGACTCATACAGAGACAAATCCGAACACATTTAGCCCGAAAAGAGTTCATTACCATGAAAAAGGCCACAATTCATATGCAGAAGATTTGGAGAGGTCACTTTTGTACACAAAAAACTAACTTGTATTCTTAGTACTTGTTCTCCCTTTGCTTAACTGACTTATGTTACTTTTCTTCACGCTTCTTATATCAGCAAAGCTTGCTCGGGAACTCTATGACGATATGAGGAGAGAAGCAGCTTCTATCCGGATACAGAAACATGTTCGTGCACATAGAGCAAGAGTAGATTATGCATCGTTGCAAGCATCAGCAATTGTTATTCAATCAGGGTTGAGAGCATTAGCTGCACGAAACGAATATAGGTACCGAAGAAGAACAAAGGCTTCAACCAAAATTCAGGTAAAGACAACATTAACACCAACATAGATATAAAAATGCTCATCTAATAAAAATTTGAAGAAGCTTGGGACACAAGCAAAAATAATATCAAATTACAATACTTTAATTTTTCATTGATAATTCTTATTATTCAAATGTATTTATTCTTACAGACACAATGGAGAAAAGTTCAAGCTCTTTGTAGTTACAAACAGCAGAAGAAATCAACTATTACACTTCAATGTCTATGGAGAGCTAAAGTTGCACGAAAAGAGCTCAGAAAGCTTAAAATGGTAGGTTTCTGTTCGAACGAAGTGTGTTCCAATAGTTTTACTTCTTTGTATCATTTTCTAGAATTTTTGTGCCAATTCTTGTAGAATATCTATAGTAACAGTTTGAAGTTATTGTGCAGGCTGCAAGGGAAACTGGAGCACTTAAGGAAGCAAAAGACAAATTGGAGAAACGTGTTGAGGAGCTTACATGGAGACTAGATGTTGAAAAGCACATGAGGGTATCTATACTGTATAAACTCTCAAATAGTTCACTATCATAAACACTGCATGGATTTAACAAAAAAAAATATTTTGATTAATATTAAAAGGTTTAAGGGTTGGTTTACTATAAGAAAATATTTTATTTTTTCATTTTTACTTGAAAAGTTGACACATTTTATATGTTTTTTCTGTTTTCAAATATTTGTACAGACAATCGTTGAAAATAAAAAAAAAATCTGTGTAGTTTACAGTGTTTCGTGTGGAAATAAGAAAATTAATGTTTTTAAAAATCAAATCAAATGGTTAAACCGTGAACTAGAACTAAGGTTTGGCTATTAGAGTTGTTCGATCGTGGTTTCATCCCTATTTGAGCAGTTGAAAATAGAAATATGACCCTTACTTTCATTCAAAATAATTTTTCTTTAACATTTTAATTTAGAGGTTAGCTATTGAGTACATACTATTCAAGATAGTAGTGAGAAGAGAAACCTTGATTATTCATGCAACATTTTTATTCAACCACATCTAACCTGTAAAATATAAAATGCAGGTTGACCTTGAAGAAGCTAAGGGGCAAGAGATTTCAAAATTACAAAATGCATTACAAGAAATGCAAGGTCAGCTAGATGAAGCTCATGCTGCGATTATACATGAAAAAGAAGCAGCAAAAATAGCAATTGAACAAGCACCACCAGTAATAAAAGAGGTACCTGTTGTGGATAATACCAAACTGGAGATTCTGTCACATAAAAATGAGGAACTTGAGGTAAATCTCAAACTTTTGTCACATTGATATTTAGAATATTTTACTTTCACTATTAAAATCGCGAGACGCTAAAAATAGATTAGGCAACAGTTCCAGTATGCTATATTTCTTTGTTTATATTTTGTCGATGAGGTGTCACGTACGTCAATAATAATATTTTTAATTTGTAACCTCAAGGAACTGAGTTCAATTCCAATATGGTATTGACACGTTAGAATAAAAAATACCAGTTTCTGAAAACTTGATCGTGTATAAATAATTTTCACTTGACACATACTATGATGCCAAGAAATTGTATTGACGTTCTTAAAATACAGAGTGAAGTAGAAGAGCTGAAAAACAAGATCAAAGAATTTGAAGAAAGGTACATGGAAATTGAAAAGGAGAATCAAGCAAGGCTGAAAGAGGCAGAAGAAGCACAGATTAAAGCAATACAACTTCAGGAGACTATTGAAAGGTTGTTAAGAATATAATTAACCACAAATATATAGACACACACACACCATCATAAACTGGCGTTGACTATCTATTCTTTATTATTACAGATTGGAATCAAGTTTGTCAAACCTTGAGTCTGAGAATCAGGTTCTTTGCCAACAGGCTTTGGTGGAAACAAAAAATGAAGATCTCTCTGAAGAGATCAAAATGTAAGATCCAATATCTCATTTTCATCATTTATTGCTATATTTTCTGTTAGAGTGATGTTTAGGCTGCACTTGAATGCTACACAACACCGAAACTTCAGATTGAAGGCGTGTACCATGTCCAACACGTGTTGGTTTTGGACAAATGTCGGTGTCCAAAACAACAGTGACACACGTGGTTAAATTTATCACTTACATTTTATTAAATTATTGTCTGTGTCTAAGCATCAGTGTCGTGTCATGTCCAGTCTCCGTGTCTATGTCAGTTCTTCGTAGTTTGGATGTACCTATTCCAAAATAAACTTATACATATATCATATATGTGATCAAATTCTATGCTTCTTCCAGCCTCAAGGATCAGATAGCAAATCTAGAATCGGAGAATGAATGTCTAAGAAGCCAGGCAGCAGCTGTTGTAGAACAGAAAGTTCATCCGGAAAAAATAGAAACGGATCAGGAGGTTTCTGTTGTACAACAGATTCAACCAAGAGCTATTGCAGATAATGTGAAGGCACAAATCAATGTAACACTCTTTTGGAGATTTCCCTTAGAATCATTTCATTATGTGACAATTATCTTTTATGATGCTGCAGGACTTGGACAATGGAAATCAAACAGAAGAAGAATTGCATGCAAAAAAAGTATTTCAAACTTGCTACGTTTATTCTTTAAGAAATTATGTATAAGCGATTCATAACAGTGTCTTGATTTGAATGAATTTAATTATGTGTCAGGAACCAAGAGTAGCTGTTTCCTTTCTTACAAAGCAAAGATCACTTACAGAAAGGCAGCAGGTATGTCTTAGAGACAAGGGCTTTCTTTGGTAAAAAAAATAGTGGATGAGGGATGAGGTTATAGTGTATAGCGGATAAGTTAGAAAATTAAATATGAAGTGTCTTGTAAAAACTTGTGGTTGTACTAACTGATAAATATAAGCTATGAACTCAAACGCTACTTGATGTAGCAACTCAAGAAGTTACACATCAATATAAATGGTACCTTACAATTTTCATATTTCTTGTAAACAGGAAAGTCATGATGCATTGCTCAAGTGTCTTATGGAAGATAAGCGTTTTGAGAAAAACAGACCAGCTGTTTCTTGTATTGTTTATAAATCACTTCTTCATTGGAGATCCTTTGAAGCAGAGAAGACACATATATTCGATAAAATTACTCACACCATCCGAACATCAATAGAGGTATAATCTTCCAAGAACTTTTATACACACTCAGTTTCTGATTCTAACTCAACCCTACGAAATCGCCGTGTAAATTGAATGATTAAGAAAGTCGTCAACTCCTATTATTGAGTGAAATATAATTACCATTTTATGTTTCTGGTAGAGTCAAGAAGGAATCAATGATCTAGCATATTGGCTTTCAACAACATCAACACTTCTGTTTTATCTACATTGCACACTCAAGGTCAGCAACAACAATACTAAGGCATTGTCGCGTAACCGAAACTCGCCTGCCACGCTATTTGGAAAAATGGCACAAGTAAGCTTTCAAAACCAGCAAAAACTTCAGTGCATTAAATTAATGTCAATAACATAATGGCACTTTTTTATGCAAAATTCAGGGTTTACGTTCATCTTCAATGGGCATAGGGATATCAAGTGGATATAGTGGAATGGTTGAGAAGCCAAATGAGCAATCTAAAGTGGAAGCCAAGTATCCTGCTATTCTATTTAAGCAACACTTAACTGCATATGTGGAGAAGATATATGGAATGATCCGTGATAGTTTGAAGAAAGAGATTAGTCCATTCTTAAATCTTTGTATTCAGGTAAACGACATGTTTATGAAAAACCTCCAATGTGCAACATGAAATTGCATATTGGCTGACTAGGGAATTGTTTGAAGAACTTAATTAAGCAGTTTATCTAAAACTTCTGATAAATCTGTTGGCACCATGGACAGGCACCAAGATCCATAAGAAGCAGATCAATAAGAGGGACATCCAAAAACATCCATTCAAATATAGTTGCAAAACAACAAGCATTGCATATGCACTGGAAAGGAATTGTCAGCAAGTTAGATCATGTCTTGAGTATATTGTCCAACAACTATGTAATCATGAATCACTCGCCTAATTGCTTTCGTTGGATTATGCTTAACAGATAAGAGATTTCTCAATATTCAACATGTTGCAATTTCAGGTTCCACCCATGATAACAAGGAAGATATTTAGTCAGGTTTTCTCATACATGAATGTTCAACTCTTTAATAGGTGAACAAAATTTCATCTCAATTTCACTTAAAATGTTGGACTAGCAGTTTTAAATAGAAATTCTCATGAAGTTGTTGTAACTACGGTTTTGCAGTTTGTTGCTTCGTCGTGAGTGTTGCTCCTTTAGTAATGGAGAATATGTGAAATCAGGCTTGCATGAGTTGGAACTATGGTGTCTCAAAACAACAGATCAGGTAACTTCAGATATTTGCCATAACCTATGAGTTATGACTTATCAGTAAGACAAAAAATGTAGAAGCTCAAAACTCATTTTCAATTTTTTTCTTTTCTTTTTGCTTACTTTGCAGTTTGCTGGGACATCTTGGGATGAACTTAAACACATACGCCAAAGTGTTGGATTTCTGGTATACTTTCTTCGATAAGGATTAACGATTAAAAATAATTACGCACACTTTCATTCTTCTTTCCTCGATATTCAAATTGCTTTGTCAATACAGGTTTTGCATCAAAAGACACAAAAATCATTGGAGGAGATCACAAATGAACTATGCCCGGTAATGTAACTAACTCATGTATCAATGATAAAAGTGTATATTGAGTATGTTTCTGCTTTTCTCTAACTTATGGTTTTCTACGGAGAATGAACTTTAAGATTGAATATTATCTGTGAAGTATTGGCACAGAATCATACACAACATGACATAAACATCATTAAAAATTTGAGAAAATTGAAGTGATTATATGTCGGTGTCAGATACACCTTCAATTTGAAGTGTTATGACTACATGCAATTTTATTTGAATCACATGTTCGGGAAAGGAGGAACGATTCTAACCATTGTAACCTATTATCTCTTGTTTAATTGTTCCTTCTATTAGGTGTTAAGTATTCCACAAATATATCGCATTGGAACTATGTTCTGGGATGACAAGTATGGAACACAAGGATTATCTCCAGATGTAAGTCCTTATCTCCTCAATCATATTTACCTTCACTGCATTATAATAAAAAGATGAGATTCATGTATAAAATAGATACACACTAGAGATTCTTATCGACTATGTTTAGTTTTGTATTGAATCGAGATACAACTCACATGTACGGTAAGATGGTGATAAATTCGACAGAGAATACCTCAATTTCAACATACATTACATAGGAATAAAATATAACTGATATACACTACTATCTTAACTTCATTATGCATTAGATAAATTCGAAATAAACATCCTCCAATTCTTTATTTCTTTCCCATCCCTTTGACCATTACATTTTACAGGTCATTAGCAGAATGAGAGTACTTATGACAGAAGACTCAACAAACATACTCAATAACTCATTCCTTCTAGAGGTGGAATCTAGGTAATTGATTATTCACATGCTCCTATATCCATTTTGATTTTCCCTACTTTACATTCAAGTTATAAAGTCACTTTCTACCAAATGAAAAAAAAAATTCCTAACACAAGCTATTGCACTTGTTCCTTAAACAAAATTCAGCATTCCATTCCTAATGGAGGAGTTGTTCCGATCCATGAGCGACATTCGAATATCAGATATGGATGTGGATCCACCAACAATCCTTAGACAAAGATCTGATTTCCAATTCTTGTTGCAGCACATTGATAGTGATTCTCAGTAAGCTAGTGGAAGTTTGGTGCTATTGTTCAAATATAGTTTTAGTTTATGATTTTTTATTGATTTATTTTGGGTTTGGTGAGGTGAGAGTGATTCAATTGTGAGGTGAAGAATTTGTAATTAGTTTATATCATTTATTCTAATTTTTTAATTTGTTTTTGTGAAGATTCAATTTATTTTGAAATTCTTGTAAGGCTTCTAGTTAAAGGCCACAGTGAATTTTGACAATGTTGTATAATGTTATAAAGAAATGAAATGAAAGAATGTTTTGGTTTTAGTTCAATTTGCAAATTTAACAATATTATTTATTTGTAATTTTGATTCATAAAACTGACTTTATGCACTATGTTTTGGGTATTGGGTTTAATGCAATGTAACCTATTATTTATATATTTTTCTCTTGAGACTTCAATATTTTATTATCGTGAATGTTTACTTAAAAGCAAATAATACCTCATAAAAGTGTTACAATGGAATTGAACCGGAAATAATATTCAATTATATTATCTTTATAATGGGAAGAAACAACTACCCCATCCTTTTTTATATACAATGGAGATAATTAACTTTGAACCTAAGATATTATACGTACTATTTGAGCCCTCGCCACTAGATTGCTTACTTTCCCACCTTCATTAAAAGGGATAACGTATTTACCTTTCAATATGTTTTCAACCATTATTTTTTTCCAACCCTACCCATTCTTTCGCTCGCCCTATTATTTTTACGAAAAATGTTTATGTGATTTTCAGATTTTATAATTCGAATTGAGCTTTCCTTTGCTTGGGGTGGAAAAATGAGTTTTCCACCAATTTAGATTTTAAGTAAAAATATATATAGATGTTTTTGTTTTAAGTCATGCACGCACGCTCACGCACACAAATTTTTTAGCATAGACAAGAATACATAAAATATGATGCTATACATTTTTATATATGCTTCTTATATTAGTGTATCAAATTAAGTAATTAATTTAATATGATATGATGATTAATTATTTTTAATTAAAAATTCAAATGCATTTCAATCCATTATATATATATATATATATATATATATATATATATATATATAGAAGAAGGTTGATAAGAGATTCAATAATCATTTCTCCTTCCTCGTGTCGCAATTGATTCTGGAGCATCTTCCTTGCTATTTTTACCATCTTTCTTGGTAAGTTTCTTTTTTCTGCAATTTATCATTCTCAATTCAATTGTTTGTTCTGTTTTTGAGCTGATCAACTGCTTCTTAGTATTACTTACTTATTATTCAAAGCAAATGTTAATCATATCATTATTAAATTTAGGAACACCATGCATATTGGAACCTTGTCAACTGCATGCACTTTAGACCAACTGCTTCAAATTTATGTATAAAATATCACAGTCACACTAATTCTAATTTTTTATTTCTATTGGGTGAGAATGGAAACACTTGGATGGATTTTCAGAGTTCTATTTCTCGCATTTGTCCTCATCTTCTTCAAGTTCTCTCAGCGGTGCACCTGTGACGTGTGTTCGAGCTACCTATGGGGGAGTTGGAGGAAGGAGTTACTCAACCTCTCCAATTGGTACTCGGGCCTGTTACAGAAGTCCCCCTCGGGAACCATCCATGTCCATCTCATGAACAATATCATCACAACCAATCCTCAAAAAGTCGTTCCCTAAAAAAAATATCCTCGAAATGTCGAGTATATCCTCCTCAAAATTCCACAACTACAAAAAAGGAAAGGTGTACTATGCCATCCTCGACGATCTCCTAGGTGATGGCATATTCAATGTTGATGACCAGATGTGTAACGCCCGTTTATTTTATTTTTGGTAGAGTTTAGAGTCCTATTTAATTGATTTATGTGATTATGTGATTTGTTTATTTAATTAAATGGTTTTA
>Ga0315914_1004948_pt1 | contig 19675 bp, 7 predicted proteins | sample MpolenodulesMG_FD_203920 | JGI IMG/M metagenome (GOLD analysis project Ga0315914, IMG submission 203920) | Medicago polymorpha root nodule microbial communities from Los Angeles, California, United States - elongated nodules | ecosystem: Host-associated > Plants > Roots > Nodule | place: USA... | reverse complement strand
GTAGATCAAAGCATGCGGATTAAATTCTTAAACAATTATTTTTCTACTATTGTCCTATCTCAAATAACAATAACCCTTTGAAAATTAACATGCTGAAAAACCTTGCCACCAAATTTGTTCATCCAAGTTCTAACTCATTAGTCAATTTATAAAACGTAGTATAGTCTTAAAAACAAAATAAAAAATAAAATTCCCTTTTATTTTTATCATCATTTAATACTTGTCTAGGTTTTCCAAATGAAATTCATTGCTAATCCTACACATTTTGCTTAATATGAATCTGTTAACATTCATATACTAACTTACTTTGTTTTATGATTCATCACTTTGTGCAATAATCGGTGGTGTAATGCTGATATGCATGGATGATGGATCAATTTCAAACATCAACATCCAGATCCAAATGGTCAGCAAGCTCTTCACATCATTGACTCTTTAGCATTTTCTTGTCATATTTCAATGACCATATTCCTTGTATCATGCATGCTATGCTATGCTATGCTATGCAATGCAAACAAAACAGGTCCCATGTACTACAAAGGAGTCTACCATCTATTTTACCAGTACAATCCCAAAGGAGCTGTGTGGGGTAACATTGTGTGGGGGCACTCAGTATCAAAAGATCTCATCAACTGGAAAGAACTTCAACCTGCACTATACCCATCCAAACCCTTTGACAAATACGGTTGCTGGTCCGGGTCGGCCACGATCATCCCAGGTCAAGGACCGGTCATCCTCTACACTGGAGTCGTTGACAAGCGAAGCAATGAGGTCCAATGCATTGCTATACCCGCGAATGCATCTGATCCGTTACTCACTGAATGGGTTAAGCCTGACCGTTTAAACCCAATTGTGACCGCGGATCACAACATGAACGGATCAGTGTTTCGAGACCCTACAACTGCTTGGTTGGGCAAGGATGGGCATTGGAGGATACTTGTTGGTAGCAAAAGGGAAGATATGGGACTAGCCTATTTATATAGAAGTAGGGATTTTGTGAAATGGACCCGAGCCAAACACCCGATCCACTCGGCTAAAACCACGGGGATGTGGGAATGTCCGGATTTTTACCCAGTTTCTTTGGAAGGAAAAAACGGGTTAGACGCATCGACGATAGGTAATAGTGTTAAGCATGTGCTAAAGAATAGCCTTGACATGACGAGGTATGAATACTATACAATTGGAACGTATATCCAAAATAAGGATAAGTATATACCGGATAAAACTTTCGAGGATGGTTGGGGTGGCCTTAGATATGATTATGGCAACTTCTATGCTTCCAAATCATTCTTTGATCCAAGCAAGAGTAGAAGGATCATATGGGGATGGGCAAATGAATCAGATACCAAAGAAGATGATGTTAAGAAAGGATGGGCAGGAATTCAGGTACGTAGTTTATGTGTGTTGAATTAAATTTATGTTCCTATGATTCTCCTTTTATCATTGACAATTTATTGAAGGAATGTTTATTGTAAATTTTTAAGGCAATTCCAAGAACTGTGTGGCTTGATCCTGGTGGAAGACAGTTAAGACAATGGCCAGTTGAAGAATTAAATAGGTTAAGAGAGAAAGAAGTTGGGATAAACAACAAAAAGGTTAAGAAAGGTGGTTATGTTGAAGTGAAGGGGATTACTGCTGCTCAGGTCAGGTTCTTAATTAATTTGGTACTTTAACCAATTAATTTTATGGTAATTAGGCAGTGAATGTAATCAATATCTTAATTAATTGCTACTTAATTTAACCATGTGATAACATAACCTAAAGTTTAAGAAAATTTAAATGTTGTGTTAACTTTGTTTTATGTATTTTAGGCTGATGTGGAAGTTACTTTCACATTTTCAAGCTTGGACAAGGCAGAGGCATTTGATCCTAAGTGGGTGAATGCAGAAGATCTCTGTGCACAAAAGGGTTCAAAGGTTCAAGGTGGGATTGGACCATTTGGACTTCTGACATTGGCTTCCAAAAAACTTGAAGAGTATACTCCTGTGTTCTTTAGAATTTTCAAAGCTTCAAACAAACACGTGATTCTCATGTGCTCTGATGCAAAAAGGTTTGTTATCTAACTAAAATTGGCTTATGTTATGAGGACTTATTAAATTCATCTAATTAATTTACATGTTTTCTAACTATTTTGCTTCTATTATATAGTTCCTCTTTGAATAGAGAATTATACAAGCCATCATTTGCGGGCTTTGTAGATGTGGATTTGGCAAATAATAAGAAACTTTCTCTTAGGAGTTTGGTATGCCCATAACTATTTTGCTCATCTTTGTTGTTATATTTATTTATTTACTTACATTTATGAATTCTTCAAGAGCTAGCTATATTATTAAAAACTAATTGATTAATGTTTGAATTTGATGGCAGATTGATCACTCTGTAGTGGAGAGTTTTGGAGCTGGAGGGAAAACAAATATCTTGTCTAGAGTTTATCCAACGCTAGCAGTGAATGAAAAGGCTCATTTGTTTGTGTTCAACAACGGCACTGAGCAGATAACTGTGGAGAAACTAAAGGCATGGAACATGAAAACTGCTAGTCGAAATTAACCACCAGCTAGAAATCAATTTTAAATAACGAATAAAGTATAAATTAGTATCACACGTCTTATTTCTATACCAAAAAGGATATGTTTAATTTTTAGCCTTAAATAATTAGGTGTATCTATATCTATGGTGTTGTCAATTGAAGTGAAGGATTCAATAATACGATCTAGTTTCTTTTGGTCATTAATAAGACGAATTATCCACACTCCATTCTTTTGAATACCTAAATAGGTAAATCATCCCCCCCTCTTTAGATGGTCAAAAGAATGAATTGTAAGCAATTCATGTCAAACAAAGAGCACATTAGTCAGATGATCTGTTATATCAGATAATGTGGTTTGATAATCGATGTTATAATAATGAATATTTACAAGTTTAATTAAAATTCAAAACAACATGAAAATCAGAATGTAGTTAAACCAAACTTTTAACAAAAATTGTTGGTGATGTATATTATAAGTCATTGATCCTCAAAAACTAAAGACTAAAACATGAAATAGATCAAAACATATAAGTATATAGTTGAATGCCACATAAACAAAACCAAAATCATTCAAACATTGTTTAACACCATACTAAACACATGATCTCAACTGTATTAATCAACAATTGGTCGCCAGCTCATCACATCACATCACACAAGAAGAACAACATCAGAGCCATAATCTACTTAATCTTCTTCTTTGGCCTCAACTGCAAGATGAAGTATGGTAAACAACATTACATTTCAGTACTGCATCGATTTAGGCAACAATTCGCACACTATAAAAACTAAAAATAGAGTGGAAATCAGTCACACCTGATTACTGTGACCACACTTCTTTTTCCTGCAGTTCACAGCCCTTGGATGCAGACGAGCATAGCAGCTAACAAAACAAAAATGGAAAAGGGAAAAAGAGGACCCATCCTCAAAAATAAAAGAAGCCCCACTGTCAATGTTGTTTGTGTAAAGACCGCACCGTCATAGCTCACTCCAATTTCTAGTATGTAAAAACTATATCTCACCAGTTGAACACTTGGACTCATCTAGAGTTTATGAGAATTTTAAATCTTGGTGCTTCAAAAAATCACATTTGATGAAATATTTATGGTATGCAGTTTCAAAAGTATCTATACATTTATAGGTTAATCTAGTTTTTCAGGTGATGGCAGTTGCCATGAAACCATCATGGTGAGATGGAGTGAATGTGTTCCGTGGTCCACACAAAAAAAAACATTATTTAGAAGAGAGAAATTGAATTATTAAGCTAAATAATGATAATATAAGTCGGTTCAATGAGTAGTTACAACATTTGTGACAAAATTGTGATACGTATTGTCGCGAAATTAAGCATTTCTCTTTAAAAAATGCAATTACAAAAGTGTAGAGATGTGACAAACTAGTGAATTTTCAAACATTGAAAATCAAAGTAAAACTAGTTTAAATTAAAGGTAAAAATTAATGATATTTGAGTCAATTAAATAAACCTTCAAACCAAATAATTCAGAAAACAGAAATCCTAAAAATTAATCATGTTGAAGTCATTTAAACAACTAACCTAAAACTATAAATCCTAGCCCGATAAAAAAATATGAAAGAAAAATAAAATTGACAGCTGTGGGATTTGAACCCACGCCCTTTCGGACCAGAGCCTAAATCTGGCGCCTTAGACCACTCGGCCAAACTGTCTTATTCTTGATAAATTTAGCATTATAATGTACTTGTACTTGTATACCTTTGACTATCCAAAAAGAAAGGAGAAAAAAGCATTGTTAATCTTAAAGAATAATATCAAGAATGATGCTGGCTGCTTCTAAATTAATTCACTTATAGAAATGTATCATTTGTTCTTAGGTCTTGTTCAAAATAAATAAATATTTGTGCTTAGGTCCTTGAATAATTGGTTGGAGTAAGCTAAAGCTTCTTCTATACATGCATTTGCATTTATTTGATCCTTCTGATTGAATAAAAGTTTATTTAACATGTACTTTTGGCTCCATTTTTGCTATCACTTGTTGGGATCTTTAGATTTCTAGGAATAATGAGGTGTTTAACGACAAAAATAATGGCATAAGTGGCGGATCGTCAACTTCTTCAACTCCACAAACTCAGTTATTATTTCCCCGTTTAGTTCAGTCAATATCGCGAAAATGGTTGTTCTCTGGGTATAACAAAGAGAGTGTTGTTTTGGTGGTTTGTTAGATAATCATGCAGGTGAATGTATTGTTGGGTTTGCTAGTTCTTGTGGCATTCATTGCCTTCAATGAGTTTGCAGAACTCATTGCAATTTTGAAAGGTCTTGAGATGGCTTGTTGTGAAGGTTGTAGGAATGTGGTTGTTCAATCTAATTCATTCATCTCTACTTAGTTTATTTTGGATTATTCTCTTATTTTTCATTCTCATGTTCCTTGTCTTCGTTGCATTCACAAGTATGTTGACTGGTCATGGTCAAATTCTATCATGCATGCCTTAAAGTAGAGTAATTTTGTATTGATTGCTATGCTACAATGAGTCGAATTTTGGTGTCATTGCGACTCAATTGTAGTTTTCTTTGTTGCTTTTTTTTTCTCTTTATCAAAATAAGAATAGATTCATTTTAATCTCTTACAATTTTCTTACAGACTAATTCAGACACCAAATTAGTTCATGGGAGACTAACTTGTCCCCCGTATAGAAATGTGAACGACTAATTTGGTGTTATTTTTTGTCTTAGAAATGAATCTTTAATCTAAAAATAAAAAATAAAATCCACAGCGGGTGGGGAGGAAGAGTTTTTTTTTCTAGAATTGGGGTGAAAGAGTATTAAGGAATGTATTAAAAGTATGACATTATATTCAGTGTCAATATGGAACTAGGACAAAGAATTCTGGCAGGATAGAATGTTACAAGCTTTTTAGCCTAATTCCTTATTCATATTTATTTTGTTTAAAAATAAATTAATACTAAATTTTGAGGTGGACTTTTTTAAATACATTCCAGAGCAACAAAATGCAAGCCTTTCAAATTCTAAACATGTAAAGAATTAGTCAAATGGATCAATTCTCAGATCATGCTCGCTTGCCATCTTCATCCCAGTGCAAAGGCAGGTTGGACACATAACCTAAACAAAAAACACATATGACGATTAGTTTATCGACTACTAATCGCAATCAAAATTAAACAGTTGCATATATCGGCAAGAATTAGGGTTGCATACCTTTCCAGCACCAGAGCAATTTGGACACCTTGTCGTTGTAGGAACCTGCAGGGGTCTAACAGAAGTACCAGATGCCGAAATCGGATTAATGTTCAAACATACACCACTTGAGGAACACCGAGCGCAAGCCAAGTAACCTGTCCATAAAATTAAAGTTTTATAAGACACAATTCTAGAAAGAATAGAAAGGAATGAAACAAGAAATACGTCTGAAATGAACCAGTTCAACTTCGGTGTAGAAACATACCAGTTCCAAGGCAATACTTGCACCTTGTTTTCTCTTGTTGCTCAACATTATTAGCCTCAATTAACATCAGTACTGAAATCACACCAACTGCTCCACCCGAAAAGGATGCCACAATTGGGTCAACTTGACTGGATTCATGAACCAAACAAATTGTGATCAGGCATTGATCAAGTAAATATGTTGTTCATCAACACAACTATTTCTTTCTAATCGACGGAATCTACCAACTGATCAAGTAAAGAATAGCATACCTTAGTTGCAAAGGCAAATGCAAGCTTCTAATGAAATCCTCATATGAGGTGCCACCTATACCCAATTTCAGCTCCAGCTGCCATTAAAATAATGATTCAATATTTGAAATGAATGTATATCATGGTCAAGATCGACAAATATAACGCTTATGAAAACTATCAAAGTGACAAAAAATACTTTTATGAGACCACTTAAAAGGTAATTGTGAGTGAATTGGCAAGCTCAATGTTTTTCAATGCCTCACTCTTAAGATTTCTCTATTTATCGATCATTTCATCTAAAGTCAGTTTCATAAATCAGACCCCAAAGGCGTACTTTCCAATATTGGAACGATTGTGCAAAGATTCAGAACAATTAAGAATATAAAATTCAATTTCTTTATCCACTTTTTATTAACTGAACCCCTTTACAAAAGAGATAAAACAAATGAATAAGAAACAAAATTCATCAAGAATCAAAATATTTTTTATTCTTTATTTTTTGTTTGTATGGAATACATCAATATTCATGTATTAAGGAGGCCCCAGGGTTCGACTCCTACGGCTTAAAGTTTTACAAACTTCCTATACTTTATGTACTATTAGTTATAGCAAAGAAAGAGCATATAGGGCAGTTGAGAAACGCTTCATCTTTTATCATTTGCTCTTAGACAGGAAGTATCCTAAATTCAAGTTAGCAGATATAATCCTTATACTAAACTTGCACCCCAAAATTTAAATTGTCACAATTTATATCTTTCAATCACTTTCCTTTATCCATTCTTCTCATTTAAGATGAAAAGGAACATATTTATGCAGCATATAGATGATTCTCATGCAAAAAAGACGTAACCTTTTTATATAAAATCCAAAAGGGTAGAAATCAACACTTTCAAATTAACTTCAGCGGGGAAAGAGAGTAGAATTAAAATCAGTAGCAAACTATAATAGGATGCACAATCCATAAAAGTATGAATTAACATGGTAAAGTAAGAATTTAACTCAAAGATCAATTGTGAAATGCCAGAATCTAAGCCAGATTTAAACTTAACATAGTGATCCATTGTACAGAGTAACAAAGGATGTCAGATTCCTATGACAAATAGAGACAATAATAGGATGCATTAATAGACACTCGTGTAATTTAGGTTGATATTTGGCATAGATTAAAAAAGAAAAAGAAAAAAAATAATATTACCGTTGGTGCAATAAGCCCGCCAAATACAATTATTGCAGATATGAATGATGCTCCTGTCAGATAAAGCTTCTTCAAAGTGTTGGGCGTCTACTTCAATACGAAAGCACATAATTAGGTAAGATAAAAAAAAATGCCAAATGCTCTTATTTCAAGTACATCAAGCATTCAATAGACGAGAAACAAAAGGTTGTTGTTAGAAATGACTCAAAAAAGAAAAGATGTTCAACATAAGCTATTTTACAAAATTTCTTCAATAATTAAATTATCATATTCATGTGCATAGGCATAAGCTTTACTTGTAGAAATCGGTATGACTTGTGGAACTTGTTCCTTTCCAATCCATAGAAGGATGGTTCAGTCAACTACTCAACATCTATAGCCCAAGCAAAACAAGATTTTGAAACTCACCACATGAGGAAGAAAAGGAATAGATGATGGAATTTCCGGCATTTCATTTGCATCTTCCTCTCCCTCTTCACTGAAAGCTCTTTGTATACTTCTTAGGCGCTGCTGCACACGCAATCTCCTTACCTGCCATACTCATTTCTCATTACTCATTATCAAAAGTGTGTTGCTCACTTACTATAAGATATATACCGCTTGTTTCGATTGACTTACTTGAGCTTATTTAAAGATATAAACACTTGTGAGACTATTTTGAATAACTTATGAAAATAGTTTATGCCATATCCATAAATGTCATAAACTATTTTCAGCTTATTTCGTAAGTACTCCAGGATAGCTTACAAAACAACTTCTAACTTATTTAAAAACATTTCAATTTTACCTTATTTTTTGTTATAGAACTAGCTTATACATAAGCACTTATATGATAAGATACATGTTTATGCTATAAGCGCTTAATTAAGTTGTTTATATATCAGAACCATAATATGAATGAAAATTGACAATATTTAATGAACTATGGTCAATATAAAGTATAAACTAACCTCTTCCATAAGAAGAAAGATTTTGTTGCGTCTACTCTTTATATTATCTTGAATTTCCTGCACCTGCATCTGAACAAAATCCTGAACCGTCTCTGGCCCTTCAATGATGCAAAAGTTGCTGATAAAAAAGAATACATATTTTATTTATTAAACCAGTTGCAAAGTTACAATTTTGAATGAAATTAAAGACACCCAATAAGCAAAAAAAAAACTAACTTTGGTGTGATTTCATTGGAGCCTGCATCCTGTGGAGAAGAGCACGCAACTATCCTTGACTTCAACTGCAAGAGGGTACCTTTGGAAAAAGAAAATTGGTTGGTTTTTGCTTTAAAAATGGAGTTTTTGGAAAGTGAAGGGAAAGGTAGAATTGTGGAGGAAGGAGAGAAAGTATTCATTGGTTTTGCTTAGAATTTTTGAGGTCATAGAATCATTGTATTGTGAATGGAATTAGCTATGAATGGTGGAAAGTGGGAAAGTGATACCGAACAACAGAACAGACAATAGCAGCTAAGGATGATATGTCGCACATGAACAATGAATACATCAAAATTATACTTTTTTATAGATAGTGTCCATATTTGCCATCCTTCTTCATTTTACTCACTAACATATAGTTCTATATTTATAAAAATATATTATTTTATTAATAAATTCTTATTTTTTGAGGAATATATTTTATTAATATTCTTATAAAAAAAATTAAATGTATAGTAATATCTACATAATAATATTCCTCTAGAATGAATTAGGTCAAATACTTTGAGTTCTTTAAGTTAGATATTTGTAACGAGTTAGTCATTTAAATTTTTCTTTTTTGTAATAAATTGATTTTAAGTCATAAAATATTTCACCATTATCCTTTTTCATCAAACACTAAGGTAAAAAAATGTTTATGTTGACATTTAATGTTAAGTTGGTAGGTTAAGATTAATTGCTCTTAAAACTAGGGTTCATAGGTTTAAGGTCAGCCATGTGCAAGTGCAACTAGGCCCTTGACACATGGCCTCAAATTTAGAGGGCTACAAAATTTGAAAAAAAAAGTATAGAAAATAATAAATAAAATTGTATCTATGGTCAAAATTCATTACTAAATGTCCTTTTTTCGTATTTAAAAGTCCATAAGACAGCAATTTTTCTGTTATTTATGCATTGTCCATAAGTAAATATTCATTTGTCTGTAGGTAAAAGTCATGTTTGAACCATTGCTCATATATATTTTTTTATTTTTACAAAAGCATTGCTCATATACTTAACTACCACTTCGTTGTCTATCATCGTAAAATGGTGTTAGATTTTTTTTTTTCCAATTATTTTTAAATGAAAAATTGTCAAGCGGTTAATTACTCCATGGCCTTTTGTAGAGGATACTCCATGACTTTTATTATTTTAATATAAAAATAAAAATATGGTTATAAAAAAGAAAATAAATAAATTTTTGATAAATTCTTTTTTTTTAGAGAAAATTTTTGGTAAATTCTTAGACACCCTAAAGTTTGGTTGAGTATCAATATCCTGGGGCAAAATTCATATAATTTTTTTATTTCTAAATGAATAAATACCAAAAGATAATATGACATTGAATAATTGAATGATTTGTACATGTCAAACCAGACTCCAAGATACCATTGTGTTCAAAATAAATGGATGGACAATTAAAATTCAAAACAACAAAAATATTTATATGCATTAATTACAACAAAAACATTTCAACTTTTAAAAAACATAGTCATATATATTTCTATAATTTTATTCCCAAGAATCTACGATTATAGCTTGAAACAAATGCATTTTAAGAAAATTTCAAAAAAAAAAGTAGTTCTATTTATAAGAAAATATCACAACTTTTAAGGCGTAATTGTTACTTAAAATACTTATATACCCTTCATTTAATATTTCATTTTTTGATATTAGTGGATATGTTTAATTCTCCACAATTTTTATGATGGTATATTTATATTTGTAAAAGTATACCCTCATAAATTTATTGTTAATTTCTTTCGGAAGAATGCTAACAACACACATTTTAACACACACTCTCTTTGATTGGTTAAAATTCACATGGGTCCCACCAAATCACGTGGGTCCCCTACAAATTTAATGGGTCCCATGTGATTTTTAACCAATCCAAGATAGTGTGTTGAAAAGTGTGTGTTAAAACGTGTGTTGCTAGCATTTTTCTTTCTTTCGAAGCCGTGGTGAGTTAAACATAATCGAGTTGGGTCGAGTAACCCATCAATTGAAATCGGAACACAACACAAGTCCGCAAAGGAAATGTTTTAGGGTTTTGCTTGCTGCGCCTATATATATATATATATATATATATATATATATATATAACACTATGCTTTCTGTCTGTTTTCAACATTGTAAGGTTTAGGGTTTTGCCGCAGTGATTCTAACTGAGATGATTTTTGTGTTGTCGTTAGCTTCCGGAACAAGTTGTTGAGCACCAACAGATTTATGTGTAAATAATTTGTTCTGGTAGATGAAGTCACTCAAACATTGCTCTCAAACCATTCCATGTACCTAAATTAGAGCACGTTGCAACCCCAGGCTTCTCTGAAATTTGGATGAAGTGAAAGCCCCATTGCATGTGCAAAATCGATGCCATTCGTGTTGCAGTTCATCTCGATAATTCCACAATTCATCTGTGTCAAAGTAATGGCTACATCGTTCAATAACAATTAATTGCCTATGATGATATAATCCAACTTGTTTGAGGTGTTGTGGAGCCAAGCCCCTGTTTTCAGGGAGAACCTACTTGGTGAAGCTTCATTCATATGACATCAATGGATTTAACTGAGGCAAATATTTACATTCGCAACTTCATTTTCTAAATATTTCTAACTATAATGTAGTGTCATGACATAGAGTGAAGTAGTATTGCTGTAATTTTAAAATTAGTATTGAAAAATATAGCATTGAATTTAGAAATTTGTATTCTTGTGTGTAATATTAAAAAGAAAATTATTCCATAAACAAACTGATTGGTCAATTTCTTAGTTTGAGATGCACCTCAAAGGTGGACTTATACGGTTGTCGATCGAGGAAGAACTATCTCTAAAAACTCAAATTTAGAAAGATGTATTCTTCTTTTATTATCTCACTGTTGTTAAAGGTAATTGGAGGCAGTGTTCAATGAATGTTTATAAATAACACCAAGTGATCAAGTTGCAGGAAGCTAACAGAGACATGAATTAATTCAATTTTTCAATCCACAACTAAAGTTATCATTGATTTCTTTTGATTTTTGCTTATTCTTATACATACCTATACTATGCTGAAAATTTTCTGCATTTTGTAGCATAATCATGCAGAAAATCTAGACTGTAGATCTCTATATAAGTAGTCCATTTTTATTTTTATTTTTTGACAAATATAAGTAGTCCATTTAAGTGTCTAAATCTACGCAAAACACATGTCTTTCAAATTATTTGAAAGGAAAACAATTAGAACATTAGACTTGATTCTCATGATATGTCATTACTTTATCTCTTGCAGGTATGGGAAAGCTCACAAATGAGGCATATTTGACTCAAGGCTAGCCAAGAATAACATGGTTATGGGAAAAATGATAACATAGGATGATAACATGAGTTATTTACTTCTGTTAATATACAGGGGATGTAGGTTGGCCATCATTAATAGTTAATGTTGTTTTAATAATGGTTTTTACGTGAGTGATCTACTGTACATTGATTTTTGCATTGTCTTCATAACAATAACAATAATTTTTTTTAAGGATCGCTAGCCACACACATTCTAACACACACTTTTCAACACACTCTCTTTTTGATTGGTTAAAATTCACATGGGTCCCACCAAATCATGTGGGTCCCATATAAATTTGGTGGGTTCAATGTGAATTTTAACCGATCAAAGATAGTGTGTGTTAATATATTAAATGTGGTCAAGAGAGAAGTGTTTCTTAACTTTATGATAACTAAGAACATCTACATTCATACCACCTATATGAATGGTATAAATGGATCCCACCTAATACTATATATTATTTTACACTTCCTACCACTCATCTAAAACTTTAAAGTGGGTCTCACAAAACCCACAAAATAAAACTCAAAGCAATTTCTGACATTTTCATACCGGAAATAAAATAGTCCATTACTCTGAGATACTAATTTATCCTTTGTCGGTTGAGCTTGAGTTTTTTTATTACCACAAGATTGTGCTATGCATACTCCCTTATTTTGCTCTCTTCTCTCTTTTTCATCTTTATTGATTGCACTTCTATCATCCCAAAACATCACGTACTTTTAGAAATGACCCAAAATTTACATGTACTAAACATCCAATTTAACGCTTGGACTATCCATGAAACTTGTGAAAATTTGTCTTAAATTTCCAATTTCCAACAAGATAACTTTCATTCTAATGCCACATATACAACATGCTCAAAATACAAAGACTGTTTTAGGAGTTGCTATCTACAAATTATATCCAATCATGACTCACTTGTAGTAAGTATATCTACATCGAATTTAGACTTCATTTAGGATAGTGTTCACTGTTCACTTTTCAGCTGAAAAACACAAGTACATTAGGCAGAAGGAAAATTAGAAAAACCTCACAATGAGGCAATCTGAACTGACTTCTGAAGAGCTTCCATAAGGCTCCTCATGATTCTGGGCTCACCCGGCGGCACCTTATCTTTCATGCGCCCATGTCTGGTCGCTTGGAAAACTGGAGGAGAACTTTCATTTGGTTTAAAAACCAAACAGTCAATATACACAAGAACTTCTGTTTCCCCAATGTCTATAAACCCCAATCTTGCTCCACCGGGTATTTTGTCAACCTGTTTTATTAAATTGAAATGAGTTAGATTGTTACATGAAAATGATGATACTAACACTCTACAAAATTGTTGAAATTAATTGAACTTCACAAATAAGAGTGTTGAAAAGAGTTTTTGTGACATTGTTCTTGGTACATACTACTTAGCTGTAGGCTAGTAGCTATGAATTTACACCATCTTATTGTAGTGTAGTGTAGGGAGTTAAATAAAGATTTGCGAATTAGATATTACATGATAATTTTCAATTTTCCGAAATTGTAATGCCTCCCCAATTGAGGCTGCATTGGCCGCAACATTAAACCTTGATTCTCCATAATAGTAAGGATCACAACTTGATTACAACAATTACCATGACCGTTGTTTAAAACACAGTGTTACCAACTATAATTTGAATTCTCTAACTAGGCAATGATTTAATAACTTCTGTAGTTCTATGCTGTTCAAAGAGTAGCAAATTAAGCTATCTAGCATGAACTTAAGGAACTTAAAACAAATCAAATGGCTACCATAGGAAGCTAAGAGTATCAACACCTTAAATAAAGCTAGAAGTAATTGCGATGAAAATGTCAAAATTTCAAGTTAAACTAATAGGAATATATAAAAATGAAATGCATGAACAGGGAAAGGGAACATATATTATATATGTGATTAATAGGAATATATAAAAATGAAATGCATGAACAGGGAAAGGGAACATATATTATATATGTGTACCTTGAGAGGCGTGGTAAGTGGTAGACTGGCTCCCTGGCAAAGGCTGTTTGCCCACTGCCACAACACAAATTATAATTTTGTTCGTCAATGGTTTAAAACTCGAATTAATTTAAATAACATTTCTGTTAAATATAAGAATAATGTTGGTAAGAAAGTCTTTCAGATTTTAACACACTTCTTATCACATTCATTCACACTTATGTTGAAGAAACGCAATTTAGGATAGTTGATAGTAATCCTAAACATAGTAGTATAAATTATAATATACCTGAAAGAGCAGGGAATCGAATCTCTGAAGGTCTATGTTGACAGGCAGCTTCATGGTGCCCAGAGAGACTCCATCGTCGTCGGTGGGGCTGTAGCTTCCCGCGGAAGCTTTGGGTGCCGACACCGTGAGAAGGAAGCGGCTGCGAAGCACAAGAGAATGGTGGGTGGTATTGTGGTAATTAGAAATGAGGGAGTGCTGAGAAGGCAGAGGAACATGGGAATTCAGTCCTGTTCCTCTCAGCTGCACACTCAAACACACACTCTGCTGCCTTATACTACCGCTTACCATTGCCATGCCTTTCCCTTCTCCCACACAAGTATGGTGTGTAGCTAACTATTATTGATTATATGTATTTATTTTATTTCGATTAAAGGTAGGAGATAATGCATCATCTGTTCAGGTTTATGTGGAACAAATGGCTCTCAAGAGCCCCACGTTGCCAATTTTGTCACCCGTCAGCAAAATTCAACTCTTATGTATTCCCACTTGTAAAGTCACTTTGGAAGTAAAAGAAAACACACTTTTGTGTAGTCATGAAGTATATTTCCGATTAAAATTACAAAAAAAATTTCGTCCAGGCGTGTATAATAATTTTTTTACCAAAATTGCAAAGTGACTTAAAATGTACCATTCAATCATTTGTCAAAAAAGTACAGCCGCTATGGCAGCCAATATAAAAGCTGAACATAGTATTAATCAAATTCTAATTCACACTGACCAGAAACACCTCAATGTGTCTATTATGTGTTTCTAAACTAATATTTCAACGTTACCACCGTGAGTTAGTGAGTTTAGCTCTCAAAGCTGTTTAATTCAGCTATAATTGCATTTGCATACTTCAATTGGCCGCACATCAAACCACCAAAAGAAACGAACATCCTATATAACGAAATGAAACAAGGGAGAAGGAGAAGGGGGGAAATTAAAATTAAAAGAGTAGGTCAGGTAGGTGTCAAAGGTGTCCTGATATCTTAAATATGGCATTTCAATTTTTTAAAGACTTTGTACAAAATCAAAGTAGCAAGAAAATCGCATCTTTTACAACATAATTTGAAACAGCATAGAACTCCTACAGGCCCTATTACAGAACAAGAGCCCTGTAGGAGCTCAGTAGTACTCGCCGATAAATTCACTATGAAGAGGAACATGCTTCTAGTTTAGGAAGCAAACTTCGCCATGCATCTGCAATACCGTTTGCTAGGCGTGCCTGACCTTTGGCAAATTCATGGAAAGCAATCCCCATATCTAATGTTTTCTGTTCCTGAAAACGCCCTATTTCATCATTCATTAATTTCACAATTGTCTCAAATGTCTTTGTTGCTTGTTCACTTTCTGCCTTCAACTGCATGGTAAAATCATGTCAGTCCAGTCAAACACACTAGATGTATAATTCTAATATAACCGGATGCAGATGATAAACAAACTTGCCTCGTGATATTCACGCTCAGCTTCTGCCACTTTTTCAGAGCGGATCAACATGAGTTTGTCACTGCATTCCAAACAACAATAAGGAATATATATCAGGATACAAGTCATCAAGCAGTTTTTTAGACCATCAGCTCGATTAAAAAATTTATACACAATCTACAATACAAGACACAAACAAGGCTTATTTGCATTTATATACACAAGTTTTGGTTGGGGGAAAGGGCCCTTACTCAAAAGGAACAGATCCTGAACTTAATTCAGCCATTGAATGTTAGGTCAAAAGGTGATATTTATGTCATGGCATGCAAACAAAATTAATCAAATGGTAAAAGTGAGAAACAGGAGGAGCATACAGATTAATCTCCTTCAGCTTCATTGTTTCAGCCAGTTCACATTGCCTCCTGAAGGCATTGGCCCTCTCTGCTATTGTTGCCTGTTTCAGAAATGAATAATGAGCATTTGATTTAAAATAAGGCATAACAATCCATTTTAACTCATTCTTGGGGGAGGGCATGTGAGAGATCTAATATCTGAATTATTGTTTTGCTGTGCCAATTGGGAAGTATATTTCAAAGAAAAACGCATGAACAAAATCTTAATCAGATTAGACAATTTTGTTATTACATAATGAACGAAAACATAACCAGACCTACCTTAATAGATTGTACAGCACGGACATAGTCTTTCAAAGGTTCTTCAAAATTCATCAAAAGCTGATGTGCCTGTTTGAAAGATTCAAATTAGGATCATTCTTTTCACCCTTCAAAAGCATGCAAATTTATGCAAACAAATATATGAGAAGTCAGTAGATTAATGTATGTGGCATCAACACTTAAAGCTGACCTCGTTTTGCAGCTTGACTGATAAAATCTCTGACTTCATCCCAAGTTCAGAGAATGCTTTCCCAAGTGCATTTCCTTCAGAAGCTCCTAGAAGTTTCACGGCTTTTCCAAAATCTGACAGTGATTGTCCCAACTCTGCAAGAGCATTATAAAGTACATTTTATCATAGAAATTAATCTTTGGCAGAATAATGGATAAAATATACCAAGGAAGCACACAAGAGTATAACAGAAAAGGACAATAGATATAGAAGACAAAAATTAGTACCAAACTGAAATCTTAAATGAAACCGTTACCTCTGTGCCTCTTCACAAGACGATATGCATGCTTTTGAGCTTCAGCCAAGTGGTTTTCCAGTTCAAAAATGTAATGTTTTAGCTTCTCATATTCAGCATCTGATTCTTCCACTGGCTTCTCCTTCCCAAGGACAACATCGCTGACTTTTGATTGCACATCCTGCAAAAGTTCACTCAATCAACTTTGAATCTTACAAGATACCTGAACAAACAGCACTTAACCAAGTAGACTAGCAAAAGCAAGTGTCTGTAAAGGAAATTTTTAATCCAGGAGACAATTACATTAGATATTTGCGGAAGTAGTAGAATTGCATAAGAATGCAGCAAAATGCAAATATCAAGTGCAGAGTATATTTCATTGGTCTACCGAGGATAAAGATAAAACCTGCTAAACTCCTTGATCACACTCTACTCTATGGGTCTGTGTCATCTATGAGATGTTTATTTGCAAAAACTAAAGCAAATCTAGTAAAAGGAAACTATTCGTATTTGAAAATACCAGTAGAACACGTCGTACCTTAAAAATCTGCATCAAATCAGATGGCTTCTTGAAGATACCAGTCTCGTGGGACCTTAACCTCTCCATTGTCTGCAAAGTATATTTAATGAAGTCAAGCTTAAATAAGGTTTCTTCCCTCCTTAATATCAATGTGACAAACAGCAGAGCTAGATCAGTTGCAGAGACAATAGATATAACTAAATCACATGTGGGAGAGAATGGGGGAAAACAGTATGTATTGGCACATTCAACATCCTACACTCGCCAACATGTACAGTGATAGGATGTAGTTATGGAGTTATGGAATCGGCGACCATATTTGGATAATTCATTTTTCCATATAAACATTTTTTTAAAGGGTTTTTCCATATAAATATAACAACCACTAATATAATATGAGCTACAGTATATGAAATCAAGTAGTTCGTGGTCAATTTAGGAGACTCCAAATTGAACTAAACAATCAATTTAGTCGCAATGGTTTGAATCAAAGATTTAGACTCAAAAACAGTGCAGTGACACGGCACCATGATAAAAGTTGAAAAACAAAAAGAAAGAGCAGAATAGCCAACAAATCATATATAAAATAGATAAAGATGCACAGAGAACAAAATAGTTTACTGAAGTCAAAGGTATCACCTCTTCTTCTGCCTGCAAAAATGTCCTCAGATCCTCACTTTGTCGAAGTTCATGATGTGATGCTATTCTATTTACAAATACATCCAATGCCTGTCGCCTCATCTCAATAAACTCAGCACTGAAACGGAATTTCTCTGCAATACAAACCAAAATAAATAGAGTGTTGGATGACATGATATTTGAAGTTTCAAATAAACTACAATTAGAAATCAACATTTTTCTATGACGGGAATCTTGGATATCATTACATAAATAAACAAAGTTCAACAGCAGTGTATCAAGTCTACAAGGAATATCTTATAAGCATAACACAAGGGTTCTTTAGGACCTTCATCAGCTTAGACGTTATCAGCAATGATGACCCTATTGGTAATTCAAGTCAACCACAAACTAAATGCACTATAGACCATAGACACTCCAGGTCACACTATATATAATAAATAGCCTGTTAAACTCTGAAATTAAAGCCTTTAATAATATAGATCAGACAAGCTTTATATATTTGTATTCAAATTGTAAATCACCATCAGAAATCTGAAAGGCAGAGGAAAATACACCAGGCAATATTTATATGGAACGACTCTGATGACAACACTTAGTTATTGTGAGAAATGAGAACAATCATTCCTCGCCGTGAAATACAAATCATTGGTCGAGATTAAAAAAATCAATTAAGGGTCACGTGAGTTGTTACTATCTCTTACGTCTAACTGCCCTTCCATCATCTTTGTCAGATAAAAACTCTTTATTTCTTCCACCACTATCCCTAAGGAACAAGAGCCCCTTAGTTCTTAATTGATCTTATTATGTAATGGTTATAAATCTCATCGATTCTTTTCCTTTCTCCTATTAAAACATAAAAATACTAAGAAGAACTTTGAAAACTTGCTTGAAATATAATATTTGATGTTCCTGATTAATGAATTTCAAATTAAAAACACTCATGATTTCATAGAAGAGAGAGACGGGAGATTGAACTTATGGGAATAAAATAAGTTTAGATAAGATTTGATAATATTATCACAATTCACTAGGGCACATTGTTATTATCCCTGATCACTGTGACTTTACTGAAATAAAATTTAGGAGAAGGGTGGCGCAACCCAATCCCAACTCAAATTGTACAGCGCAGATTAAAAGTTCAACATAAAATTAATTGCACAGGATTCGTTCCCTATGTGTCTCCTTCCTCTCACCTGTTACTGTTATGCTCTTCTCCTTCCTCGTTCTCGATCGTAAACGCCCTTATACACTGCTACAGTGCTAATTGATTATTCGTAGAAATTTTGTTAGGCTAATTTTGAACTATTCAATCCCGACCAATTTCTGAACACCCCCATTGTTTGTTGGAATATAACTCCTCTCCATATCCCCATCCTTTCAGAGGAATTGTGAACAACGCTGTTCATCGTCCCTTCCCTTGTCCACTTTATGTTCTTCCCTTTATCTGCCTGCCAACCGTTTTCTTTCTCAAATCTCGCCCCTCTTATGGTTTGGGGGAATCAAAGCTTTAACCCAAATCTCTCGGAGCAAATAAATTATTTTGCTGGCAAACAAACTCCTATACAAAGCATTGTGACCCTTATTGAACATTTAAAAGTAGAGTTATTATATTATTAAACCATATGCAGTTAAAATTGAGATTTTGGAATTGTCGGTAAAGGAATAGTGGAATTATTAAGCCGCGCAATTGCTCCTCTTGGTTTTTCTCTTTTGAAGATTTGAACCGCTTCTTTTGCCGTGAAAAATATGTTGTCGGTGCTCTTCATAATCTTCATGATTTGGGGATGGAGAAACATCGATATCCAATTGTAAAGGGCAAAACAGAGGA
>Ga0315914_1004946_pt1 | contig 19678 bp, 13 predicted proteins | sample MpolenodulesMG_FD_203920 | JGI IMG/M metagenome (GOLD analysis project Ga0315914, IMG submission 203920) | Medicago polymorpha root nodule microbial communities from Los Angeles, California, United States - elongated nodules | ecosystem: Host-associated > Plants > Roots > Nodule | place: USA... | reverse complement strand
TCGACTATATATGCATGTTGTACAGTTTTTGCATATCAGAGGTATGTATCTGAGTGATACCACCACCGTCATATCATCGTTTTTCACCATCGTTAATGTAGGAGATGCAAGAGATGCCACCTAATGCAGGTAAAAGGGTGGATGCATCTGCATACATTCATGTGCAACATTATTTTATTATGTTAAGATTTATTCTCTTGCATCATTTTTGAACCCTTGTCAGTTTTAGAAAGGATGGATGCATCTGCCTCAATACATTCATGTGCAACATTATTTGAAATAGGAAGTTTTGTAGGTGCGACGTCTGTTGGCTTTTTCAGTTGGTTGCACCTACTTTGGGATAATAGTTGGAATCCATTCTTTTTTTGCTCTATAATATTCGGTGCAATAGGAGCATGACTAGATGTAGTACCCGATTCGTTCACTTTCTTCACTGAAATCAAAGGTGTTTTTTGTCGTGATCAAGTTTCAAGACGTCTTGCTTCGACTTCAACCAACAACAATTAGATACGTTGTGACCAATAAAATGACAGTGAAAGAAAAAAATCAGGAAGCTTGTCATAAATTACCTCAATCTTGATTGCATAACCGTCACCTTCCATCATTACTACATCTTACATCGAAAAGGCAACTAGACAAATCCATATCAACCAAAATACTCGTTAATGTCTGAAAACTCTATTTTTTTTGTTAATACCATAATTGCTACGTATTAAACATACATTATTTTATGTTACGATTTATGTCTAAAGGACTAAAAATGAATTTATAAAATATCAATTAAACATTCTTTAAACATTTCATCAAACATCTAGAGCATAATATATATATACAACTTTCATGGTATTATTTTATTTCTTAAACGACGACATTGCACTAATATTTAATTTAATCTAAGTTCACAGTAAAAACAAGATTTTAATTGATCAACAACTACAAAACAACCATCTATTTCACAATAAAAAAAAGTATCATTTAATTGATCAGCAACTACCCAAACAACCATTTGAATGAGTTTGCTTTGTTGTAGTAGGGAGGAAAATTGTATGGTTTGTGTTTGTTTGTTGTTTTGGTTTTTGTATATGTCAACATCGAAACGAATCGTTATACTATTTATTTATGAACAAAAATTAATTATCGTTCTTCGTGAATAAAGTTAAATACTGTTGGAGCCTTGGAGGTATGCTCGGAAGTTTGAGGTGCTTGTGTCTAAGGTGTCTAAAGATTTTTTTTTAGAATTTAAGCAATTAGGCTGATATTTTTCAATGGAGAAAACTTATGTGCATTTCCTTAGATATTTTTTGTGTGATTCTTCACATAAAATTCTCATAACTATCAATGATTTTTTAAATCCATAATTTTCTTAAAGTTTGTTATAAGTATAAATTGTGAATTTTATGTGAAAAGTATCTAAGAAAACGTATTCAAGTTTGTTTTAGAGGAAATGTATCTAAATTTTATTTTATTTTTTTAATTTCAATTATTAGTTTTTATTTGTGGAGAAAAGAAAAGTATAAGTTGCAGTAAACCTATTACAATACAATATTTGTACCAAGGAAAAAAACCTATTACAATACCCTTATGGACCGATCCAAATACAATCGAACACTCTACAGCCCAAGCAACAACACCGACTCATTGGTCAACTAACTCAGACTAGAATATAATTTTAGGTGTAACATTGATTTTGGTCAAAAAGAGACTCAATAATATTGATTTTGGTAAAAAAAATAAAAATAAAATTAAGTAACATTGATTTTGGTCAATAATAGAATCAATAACATTCATTAACTATTTTAAATTAATAAACAAATATCTATAACTGTTATTTGACTTCCTTCACAAAAAATTGTTATTTGACTTTGAATAGTTTATTCTTTACATTTATCGTTCCTGCAATATATATTATGATTAGGGATGCGACTAATTTGTGTTTGGTGACTTTGGTGACTTTAGTGTATTTTAAAGGAAAGAGAGTGATGTTGGAATGAATAAAATAAATTATTTTGATGAGAGAGAATTATTGGTTAGGAGAGAGATAGAGACAAAGGCACCGAAAGACACCGAAGTCAAAGGCACCCAAGTGCTACCCCAAAATTAGGGTTTATAGTTTTTCTCTTTGCTGTCGCTAGCTTTGTAACCCATTCGATCGATGATCAATCATTCCACTCCCATTACCATTCTTCAACTTCAGGTATATGATTCCACCATGTATTACTTCTCTATTTTCCATCTATTAATTTATTTCTATCTGTTTGTTTTTATTAATCTTTTTTGTGTTCGTTGGAAATGCAATCAAAGATTCTGACTTGCCAAGGCAAAGGGGCTTCAAAATATTCAAAACTTGTCTGATATTGATGGCAGCTTGAAGAAACAAGACAAATGGAGTAACAATTATGGTACTATCAATAATGGAGTCAGTGACAAATGATTAGAAATAGAAAATGAATGTAAAGACAAGACAAAGTTCTGAAGGTAGCAATTGTGATTTCCTGTATCGTTTTATTTATATCCTCACAATTTTCTATTTGTTTTCCTTTTTTTTGAGGGTTAGAACTAACTCAACATTTACCAATTTTTATGCTACAGAATTCCATGTTTTTGTCTGGTTAGATGTTCCAGCTGTAGTTGCTTTGGATAAAGCTTCACATGACACATTTTTCGTAGATTATAGAAGTACAGTCAAAAGCTAGTGACAGATCTCAGGGTTAGGGATATGTTAATTAACCTCTAATCATATCTTAGTGACAGATCTTAAAACTCTTATGTTATGAGTGTGTTAATTATTTTCTGTGGTGAAGTTTTGAAGGTAGATTGTACAAATCTAAAGCGGCGGAGTAATTAAATGAATAGTTGGTACATCTTTCTATGATTCTTTTCCGTCAAGAAATCTTCTCACTTTTCAAGAGAAAGATCATGAGATTTGATAAACCTCTCTGTGCAATCTATCTGTTATATGCTCTTGAGAATAGAATTGAAGGTCAATTATGGTTTAGTTCCCTCTAAATATTTTGTTTAATGCACCCTCTGGATTTCATCCCTCATTAATAATGTTTTCCCATTGGATATAGATTTTCAATTTTGTATTTCATATATATGTACTTAATAATTGGAACTGGATTTTAATAATTGAGTAATTTGTGAAGTCCTATAAATAGGCTTGATGTAATAACTTGTTATTAACATTTATTATTTGTATCATTTTTACCATCGTAAATATGATACCATTTTTTAACTTTTCTAACTTCTCAGTCCCACAATGAATGAGATACGGCCTAAATTTGCATGCTTGATCAAAGACTTGATTTTTTGTTGAAAAATCTAAACTAACTCACCCAAATTGACTTTGAAAGAATCGAACTTGGAACTATGAAGAACCTAAACTAGCCCACTCACACCAACATCATCAGCCCCCTAAAATCCAATTAATGAACACTATTTGTTGAGAATCCAGTGCTTGATGACATTTGATCTCAAAATGTAAATATTTCATAAGTGTATGACATCTCTCTCCTTATAAGATTTTGGAAGTTCAAATTTTACAATGGTATAAGAGCACATTCAAGATCTCATAGCCTACTACATCACAATGAAAGTCTCTCAATAGATGAGATATAACATAAAAGTATATTAATTAGTTGGATTTTTATAGGCTTAATAGCAGTTTTAACCCCCTAACTTTCCCAAAGTTGCGATTTTGGCCCCCTACAAAAACGCCCCCTAAGTTTTGCACATATGCCAGTTTTGGCCCCCAAGACCAATTTTGACTCGATCTACGTTGATGTGGCAACCTAAGTGAGGTGCCACGTGTTTTGTTTTGGCCTTGGGGTCAAAACTGATACGGTTGCAAAACTTAGGGGGCAATATTGTAGTTTTTTTTTCTTTTTAGGGGGCCAAAATCGCAACTTCGTGAAAGTTAGGGGGTGAAAACTGCTATTAAGCCATTTTTATACAAGCCTAGATGGAGTCAACCTTGGGCATGCAACAATATTAAAATTTTTAGTGAGTTTTCCGGCTATTTGTGTCCTACATAGCTCGATTAGTTAGTCTCTCCAGTTACGCGTAGAGGATATACTCAATTTAAATTAAAAAATTAAGTCCAATTGAAACTTTAAACACAATTCATAGCATATGGATTCACTAAACCATCTCCATTATATTCAATCAAAAAATAAAAGAAATGAAAAAAGTGATAGAGCATTGACTTGCCAATGAAGTGATAAAGATTCCCGGTTACGTACGTGCATGGAAATTAAGCTTACCAAATATTTTATATGTCCTAACCATGCATCCACTACTGAAAGATTCTTATCACTACTGAAAGACTCTTGTTCTTGCCTGATTTTTCGAACGTGGAAGCTGAATTGTAAAGAGCCTTTGGCAAAGTGCTTGCACAATATTAAATCACACATTCAGGCAATAAGCGATGCTCACACCATAAGCTTAAACCCACACTCCCAATGTGGATTTGCTATATAAACACAACACACACATAATAAACATACTTAGCATCTCATAATTTCTTTTTTTAACTTGCATTTTAAGTAACTCTATTTCCTCCATTCTCAACAAATATGGCATCGATATCCATTGACTTTGCCACATGGAGCATTAAGCATGCATGGAATGAAGGCGAATGGTTCGGTTATACATCTTTAGCTGAAATTGAAGATTGAACAAGATTATTATTACGAGAATGGTGATTAAAATATGGAAGATGATGATAATGAGGGTGGCTATGACTATGTTCCTGCTCCTTAATACATTACACATATATTAATTAGAATTTGTGTTGCGCATGAGTCAACCTTATCTCAACCAATATAGAACTCTTAACACAATAATCCAATTGATATCATAGAGAACTATAACTTAACTCATCTTTGAGACTGAACGGCAAATTAAAAAAGTAAAAGAATGGTATAAAAAGAAAGGTCCGGTTTAGTTTTGGGGACGGAGGGGTGTGATTCTCACCACTAGATTATTGAAAAAATTTAGTAAATGGTTTAAAGTCTGTGAGAATCTATATATCTATAAAATGCATATATAACAATTATGTTAGTATTGTAGGCAGTAGTGTATTGAACAGTGAAGAAGACTTTAGTTGATAGTTGGAATTTAGAGTTCATCACATTCTTGTCACTACGCCTTAACCCATTCTTTTGAATGTAGCAATTAAAGTGTCTTACGAACAACCTCATTTCTTCTTCTCTAGGTGAGTCATTTCTGGAGTCACTATCACCATGGTTTGACAAGTTAGCCTTGGACGAGTTGGCATTTAGTGCAATTGACTTCCTTTCCTTCTTTTTGAGGTCTTCCTCACTAGACTTCAATTGTATAATCTCATGCTCATGTTCCTTGAGTTTGCCAAAGAAAGTGGTAATGCCAAGGATTTAAAGGTTTTGTGATTCCTTAATAGCTGTCACTTTGGGTTGCCAATCCCTACTCATACACCTCAAAACTTTGTTTGTGCAATCTTGGTTTGAGATTACCTTTCCTAAGTTTTGCAACTTGTTAACGATATAAGTGAACCATTGAAATAACCATCGAGACAAAGGTTTGGAGATGCTGCTTCAAATTGTTCAGTACTTTGATACCGATGGCAGCATGAAGAAACAAGACAATGGAGTATCAATTCTGATGCATTAAATATGGTGTGGATGTCAATTTTCCCTAGGCAGTCGAAAATGGAGGCAGTAACAAAAGTTTAGAAATAGCAAATGAATGTAAAGACAAGACAAAGTTCTGTAGGTAGCAATTACGATTTCCAGTATCGTTTTATTTATATCCTCACAATTATAGTGATTTTTTTTTACAATCACAAACAATAAACATTATCAGTAAACTTTATAACATTATTATTGTGAACTATAAATGTATTGTTATTGATATAACATTAACAATATCACTCGAAGAATTTGGCTCATTTCCTTCATGCTGTGTGGGTAGCATGTATATTGTTTCAGCATGTGGGTTGCAACTTGCAATATAAGTGGATTGTTGATTCTATACATCATCTTCATTGGAACTCGTAATATTGTCCAAAAGGAGTAAAAATAGCTATAATCAGTTGAAGGAGTACATGTCTTAGGGTTGAATTACATTTTGTATATCTTTTTACATATTCTCCTCAAATATTTATTTCACTTCAACAAAGAAGCTTAGACCTTCTTTGCATTGTTACTTGTAAGTTGTTGAGGCGTCGATTAATAATTTGCATCATTTTTTTTTTTACCGAAGTAAAGTTAACTATTATCACTAATCAACCAAAGTTCAATACAAGAAGGATAAAAATCAAAAATATGGTGACTAGCCCAAGAACAGGCCGCCCTAGCTAAAGTATGAGCAAATGTTTGCTTGTCCTCTGATAAACTTCAACTTAAAGTTGGAATGTAAAGATAACTGATAGATAATACTAGAAACAATAACATAGAATTTTGAATCACCGTGGCCCGGAGACGATAGAGCTTGCACTAGAGTAGATGAGTCAGACTCGAAGACAACCCGATCCCATCTGTTCGCATCAGCAGAGTAAACGGCCTTGGGTAAGGCTACTACCTCCCCCTCTAAAACTGTCATATTTTCCCGCTGCCATTTCGAGTGGGGTACATAGTTACATGAGTACCCTTAATAGACTCACCTATACGAATGTGGAACTGAGGCCGGTCCTATGGAATTTCGAGGCAGAATTCCTAGAGCCTTCGTTAAAATTGGGATAGACTTGCAAGGCCTTAAGCGCACTGCCATTTCGAGTGGGGTACATAGTTACACGAGTACCCTTGATAGACTCACCTATACGAATGTGGAACTGAGGCTGGTCCTATGGAATTTCGAGGCAGAATTCCTAGAGCCTTCGTTAAAATTGGGATAGACGTGCAGGGCCTTTAGCGCACAAGATTTTAGAAAACACCTTAAGGAAAAGGTTTGTGTGCGAGTTCTATGTCCAAGATAGAGTTCTAAGCAACTCTTGTTAAATTGGAATAGTATCCGCTATGCAAAAGTTCAAGTTGTTGGCAACATTTTTGTTTACTAGCAAATCTTATGGTGACGTCTTTGACGTTATTTCTCAAAACCATTTTTTGAATTCAAGTGGGGGAATGTTGGAACATGTGTGGAAATTGAGTAATTGAGTAAACACAAATTCCCATAATGGGTAGAACTAATGTAGTGTGAATTGAAAAAAGTGGAAGTCCCACATCGGATGGATCCCACACATTAGTAATGTTTATATAGTGGGGGCATACCTCTAATTAATGGGAGTACATAATTATGTGAACGAATTAAGCACTAGAAAAAATATATATCGATATATATATATTTTATTATTTGGAAATGATAAATTAAATTAAAGTATTAATTTAATCATTATTAGAAAGTGTTTTCTTAGTCCCCAAGTTTTGCTAAAATATTTTGGAACACAATCTAAAATATTTTGGGAGGCAATCTAATATATTTTAATGTTTGATCTAAAATATAGTTTGGTATATAATATACTATATTTTTGTACTCAATATAATATATTTTGGTACTCAATTGAGATATTTGTGTACTAGATCTAATATTTGAATTACTTTTTTTTTGACAAAATTATTTGAATTACTTGTTTCCAAAGTTTATCACTTATTAGTTGTGAATTTTTCTTTATAAATAGAGAGCTGACACATTGCATTCTACACACCGAAATTTACAGTTGATGCTTCCTGTGATTTTCCTCTCTTCTCCCTCCCACTTGTGTTGACAAGTCCTTCTTCCTTTCTTCTACTTCTTCTATCCATTCGGTTTCGAGTGGTCTTTGTACCATATAGAGTGATTTGAACAATTAGGTTGTTTTATCCTGGTAATTTTTTGAACTCGAAAAAAATACAATATATGATTCCACCATGTGTTACTTCTCTATTTCCCATCTATTAATTCATTAATTTTATTTCTACCTGTTTGTTTATCTTAATCTCTTCTTCGTTCGTTTGAATAACAGTGAAACTGTTTTGATGCTTTGTTTGGGGATCCTCTTTTCTCCGTTCTTCGTTTGCTGGTTCACGAGAGACAGTGTTTCTTCGAGTGTAATTTCTTTGATTAATAACCAGAGCAGGTATGATTTGGCTCTGGAAACAAATTTGGATGGGGCTGAGCTTTCAATTCATCATCTAACTTTTTGCCCCATCCCATAATTTATTTTACTCCATTTACCCATCCCATGCTTCACAACTCCAGCTTTGAGCGCCGCTTCCTCTTCTAATTCAATCGGGTTAGTATTTCATGGTTAACTTTCTCTTCAAGATTAGTATTTGTGAGTGCACAATAAGTATACGTACTTATTCTTTAAATTCTACAACATGTCTCCATTTATTCTAGTTTTGTTTTTCCTGCATGATCTCTATTAAGAAATATATAATAGGGTAATCTTTTATATTCTATTGTTATAATCGTTTATCACTTTAATATTTTTATTAGCTGCGTCAAAACAAAAAAATATTTTACTAGCCAACTACTATATTTTGAATTTAATGGTGATGTACTGCCAGAGTGCCGGTCTAAGGTAGTTTTACACCGACTTCCCATGAAAACTCCATTGGATGTTAATGTGAAACTAGTTTACACTTGCATGTCCCCTTTTCTCATATATAAATTAATTTTGGCACATATTTTTAATGTAACAAATTTTTTAACTCAATACTCATCTCTACATGGATATAGTTTATAGTTCAACAGATTGAAGAGACTTAAAACAAAGATAATTGTAAACCAAACCCAAAAACCAGAACTGTGATCTCTAAACTAACACTTGTAAATCCTTTTACAGTGTGTAGCGTGCGCTGTAAGGACATTTTGGGTTGGTTTCATCACGATAGGATAAGAGAGTTGAATAAGAGTAGAAAATGACATAAACATGATATCATTTTATCATTTTATGAACCGTATAATTTAACACATTCTTATTAAAATTATATAAAAGCGTGGTTACTTGTATGTTTCAGGTCTCTTAAATGATTAAAGACCTCAAGGCTGAGAAGAATGAGGAAAAAGATGAATGTGAAAAAGGCTTAGAAATTCCAGCATCACATTTACCTTCGCAGAAATTGGAGAGAGTTAAACCTTCTACCAAGGAAACATCAAAGATGGCCTATCTGCCGGATGTTTCACTCACGAAACAAGGACAAACTGGTCTCCTGAATCCCAGGTTTCAGTGCCATCTGCCGATAATAATGAGACTAAGCTTGACGTTTTGCAACTGAATGTTTTGACATCGAGAACCGTTGAAAAACACTTCCTAAAGCTTACATTACAACTGAATGTTTTGACATGAAACCGTGGCTTGAGATAAGTATTCTGAAGTTTCAAGGATAAGCAACATCTTGGATTTATTGTGCAAAAGGTGTATGACACAGTAGAAAATAAATTATGGAATCTATCAAAAAACTATTCAACGTTTCAGTGAAGTACCTGACACCGAGAACCATCGAAATAACCATCGAGACAATGGTTTAGAGATGCTTCTTCAAAATGTTCAATACTTTGATACCGATGCATTAAATATGGTGTGGATGTCAATTTTCCCTAGGCAGTCGAAAATGGAGGCAGTAACAAAAGTTTAGAAATAGCGAATGAATCTAAAGAAAAGACAAAGTTATGTAGGTTGCAATTATGATTTTTATCGTTTTATTTATATCACTTAACATCATCTTGATTAGAATTCATAATATTGTCCAAAAGGAGTAAATATAGCTATAATCAGTTGAAGGAGTACATGTCTTAGGGTTGAATTACACTTTTGTATATCTGTTTACATATTCTCCACAAATATTTGGTTCACTTCAGCAAAGAAGCTTAGCTGAGACCTTCTTTGCATTGTTCCTTGAGGCGTCAATTAATATTTGTGTCAATAGTTTTTTTTTTTTTATCGAACCAAAGTTAACTATTATCATTAATCAACCAATCTTTAATACACGAAGGATAAGAATAAAAAATATGATGACTAGCCCAAGAATAGGACGCCGTAGCTAAAGTATAAGCAATCATGTTCGCTTGTCTTCTAACAAGTTGACTAATAGGGTCTGAGGTTTGTAAGCTCTCTCTAAGTCCAATAGTCCTTTAAGGTGATGTTTGTTAACTCCCTCTAAGTTCTATACAAGTTAATTAAATTCAGTTTAAAAATGTAGTAACACTCAGAATAATCTCACATTAAATCAATAGATTAAGAGATGAGAAGCAGGTTCTCCTAATTCAATTTTTAGAATTAAATTAGTCGGGCTCAAAGCCTATAAATAAATACTACATCTAATCCTACTTTTGTCATCAACAAAAAATTAAAATAAAGACTAAAAAAAAACAGAGAAGTGAGAAAAACATAATGAGAAAATTCTGTAAAAGTAAAATGATCAGAGCAAATAAATATATAGTCAGAAGCATATACGTCAGAAGAAAAAACAAAGACAAAAACATAATGTAAAACAACATAGTTCAGAAGCAAAAACAAAGACAAAAACATAAAGTAAACAGGCCAAAAAAAATATGAGTGCAATCTAAGGCTTGACTTATTGCTTCTCCATAGCTTCCTTTAAATCACTATAGCTCTTGACTAGTGCTTTTAATTCAAATTTTAAATTTATTTTAAAATAACTAAATATAAAAAATAATATATTTTTGAAGGAAAATATAAAAAATAATGTTTTTTTTAGGAAATAAAAAATAATATGTTATTAAATAATTAGATGTCATACACATCTTTTTTTAAGAGATGAAATTTTTTAACAGTCATACACAAAGAGAATATTGAAGCCATAGTTGAAGCCTTAACTTTTCATTAATGTGAAGTTGAAATATTTTATATTGACTTAAAATAATTAAAAAGATGTGCACTATTTAGAAAATTGCCATTTGTTGTTATGAGAGAGAGTGTTCGCAAAAAAATAGAATTTGTTGAAGAAAAAGATAATAACTGTTTTTTAGAGAGAAATATAGCATATTAAATTTATTAGAAAGATAAAGTGTGTACAAAAAAATAGAAATTTATTAGTGGATTAAAATGAGTGTATAATAGAAAAAAAATGTACAAAAATACACATCGGTATATTAGTGTTAATTTTCTAATAAGAAAGTTAATAAAATACAAGTGTGTTATTCAACCTTAAGACATGTAGTCCTTCAACTGATTATAGCTATTTTTTACTCCTTTTGGACAATATTATGAGTGTATAATCAACAATCCACTTATATTGCAAGTTGCAACCCACCCAAAAAGCTTGGAGGAAACGAGCCAAATTCTTAGAGTGGCATTGTTAATGTACCTCTTTATTTGTCACTAATACATATCATTATAAAGTTTACTGATAATGTTTATTGTTTGTGATTATAAAAAAAATCACTACAATTGTGAGGTTATAAATAAAACATAATTGCGACCTACAGAACTTTGTCTTCATTCGCTATTTCTAAACATTTTTGTTATTGTTTCCATTTTTGACTGCCTAGGTAAAATTGACATCCACACCATATTTAATGCATCAGAATTGTTTCTTCATGCTGCCATGAGTATTGAACATTTTGAAGCAGCATCTCCAAACCTTTGTCTCGTTGGTTCTCGATGTCAGGTACCTTACCGAAACGTTGAATAGTTTTTTGAACATGCTCGTCACTTTTTCTTCTTGTTTATTGTCCTTATCAGATAGATGCCATACACCTTTTGCACAATAAACCCAAGCCACAGTTTCATGTCAAAACATTCAGTTGTAAGCTTTAGGAAGTGTTTTTCGAGGATTCTCATGTCAAAACATTCAGTTGCAAAACTTCAAGCTTAGTCACGTTATTATCGGCAGATGGCGCTGAAACCTAGGATTCAGGAGACTAGTTTGTCCTCATTTTGTGAGTGAAACTTCCGGTAGATAGGCCATCCTTTGATGTTTCCTTGGTGGAAGGTTTAACTCTCCAATTTTCACAATCATCTCTTTCCTCATTCCTCTCAGCCTTGAGGTCTTCAATCTTTGATTTAAAAGACCTGAAACATACAAGTAACCACGCTTTTATATAATTTTAATAAGAATGTGTTGAATTATATGGTTCATCAAATGATAAAATGTTATCATGTTTATGTCATTTTCTACTCTTATTCAACTCTCTTATCATATCGTGATGAAACGGACCCAAAATGTCCTTACAGCGCACGCTACAAACTGTAAAAGGATTTACAAGTGTTAGTTTAGAGATCACAGTTCTGGTTTTTGGGTTTGGTTACAATTATCTTTGTTTTAGGTCTCTTCAATCTGTTGAACTAAAATATCCATGTAGAGATGAGTATTGAATTAAAATTTAAAAAAATTGTTACATAAAAAATATATTTGCTAAAATTAACTTATTTATGAGAAAAGGGGACATGCAAGTCTAAACTAGTTTATCCAGCAATTCCTCTAATTCTTTAGCTTCTTCCTGATGTTTTCTCTCATACTCTTCCTCCAAAGTCTGCAGATATACAACTTTGTCACTATGGACAAACAACACATAACGATCAATTAATTTAAAAGAAAAATACCTTCAATTTATTAATTTCGTCTTTGATCTCTGCAATTTTGTTGGTTCGATTAATTATACGGTCAGAAATACCTGAGGAAGAAAACTTGGTCAAACAAGGAACAACAATTTGAGCTTAGATGTATAGATAAAAGACAACATTGGCAGAACTGAACTATTCAACTTATTTATATGCAATTACAGAATAAAGTCAAAGATGAAATAACTAACTTAAGAGCTATAACAAAATGGGAAAACTCATGTACATTATTAAAGGCTCACTTACTTACTTGGCAAGTCAGAAATGGGTGCTTCTAGGCAGAAATGGTCATCAGAAGAGGAAGCGGCGCTCATTCCCATCCAAATTTGTTTTGACAGCCAAATCATTCCTGGTTTGTTTATTAATCAAAGAAATTACACTCGAAGAAACATCTTCTCTCGTGAACCAGCAAACGAAGAACGGAGAAAAGAGGATCCCCAACGAAAGCATCAAAACGGTTTCACTGCTAGATATAAAATTAATGAATTAATAGATGGGAAATAGAGAATTAACACATAGTGGAATCATATATATATATTTTTTTCCGAGTTCAAAAAATACCTTTTAATAAAATCAAAATCACCACCGAAGATATTATCGGATTGAGTCACGAACGTTTCGTGCCACTACCCTAGTTTGTGCAAGGTAGACCAACAATCGCGCCGCCTCCAAGATAAAACAGCGCAGTTCACCTCGATTACGTAATGCACCGTAAGTAATCGTTTGAGAAATAACACCCTCAAATATGGTTTAATCGTTCGATTAAATCACTCGAAACCGAAGGGACATAAGGAGTAGAAGAAAGGAAGAAGGACTCGTCAACACAAGTCAAATGAGGGAAAAGACAAAAAGCACATAAATCATCAACTGTGAATTTCAATGTGTAGAATGCACTGCGTGAGCTCTCTATTTATAGAGAAAATTCACAACTAATAAGTGAGAATCTTTGGGAACAAGTAATTCATATATTAGATCTAATACAAAAATATCTCAATTGAGTACCAAAATATATTTCAGATCAAACACTAAAATATATTAGATTGCCTACCAAAATATTTTAGATTGTGTTCCAAAATATTGTAGATTATGTTCCAAAATATTTTAGTGAAACTTAGAGACTAAGAAAACACTTTCTAATAATGATTAAATTAATTATTTAATTTATCATTTCCAAATAGTAATATATATATATATATATATATATATATATCAATATATATTTTTTCTAGTATTTACTACATTCACATAATTATGTACCCGCATTAATTGGAGGTACGCCCCCATTGTATAAACACTACTGATGTGTGAGATCCATCAGATGTGGGACTTCCACTTTTCAATTCACACTACATTAGTTCTACCCATTATGGGAATTTGTGTTTAGTCAATTACCCAATTTCCACACATTTTCCAACAATCTCCCACTTAAATTTAAAAAATGGTTTTGAGAAATAACGTAATGACGTCTCCATGTCATATGGGTATTATACCAGGTTTCACAAGTTTTTACTACAACTTGTATTTTTCTTTTCTCTAGAAAAAATTGAAATTGAAAAATATACCACACTAATTGTTATTAGTTTTTTTTTACTTTAGGTGCACATTAGTTTTTGTATACGGTAACCTAAATTATACATTAGTTTTCTTTTTTTAAAGAAAAATTATAAATTAGTTATACACTTATACTCAATAAAAAGATATTATGAGTTCCTTCTGAATAGATTTAATTTCATTTTCAATCCTAAAAAAAATGAAATTACGAGTTAAGTAAGTTTTTGATCATTTTTCTCTAAAAGAAATGTTGATCCTTTTAAATATAGTGAATTTCATTTTCAATCCTAAAAAACTAGTATGTTTGCATTTCTTTAAAAAAAAAAAAACAGGCAGTTTTAATTGCTATTAAATTAAAATTTGTGTAATTGTTCTTAAACTTTTAAAGTTTTGAATTATTTCTTTCAATCATGTTTAGGATATTAAAATTTGTTTCTCCGTAAAATAATAATGAGCTCAAAATATGATTTATAGACCCATAATTTTATTATTTTTATCTTGAAATTTTGGCGTTTAAAAAAATCATATTTAGTTAATTTCATGTTAAAAAAATCTAATTATAATGGTTTAAAAATGTATGAAAAAATATAAAATTTTAATACATAATTAAACAAATTTGAATTTTACAAGGATTAAAACTGCGTGCTGAAATGTTTTGTTTGAATACAAACTTGCTGCTTTTTTTATGATGACAAAAAATAAAATTTATTATATTTATATGAACCAAAAACTTTTTTAAACTCAAATATTATTTATGTCTTCGCTCAACTGAAAATGTTAATATTATTATGTTGAACACTATATCTGAATTTAAACTTGAAAGGGCTGGTCCAAGCATATAGCAGCCCAATCCCGCTTTAGGCCTCTTAAAATTAGCATTTTTCAAATTTTAGTACACCCCCAAATAATTTCGAATTTACTATGTATAGGTTTCAAATTCAAAGATACATTAGTAGCACCATGCTTAGTTGTCTTTTATATTCTATTTCTATTAATATTGTAGAGGTCTATGGTTCTTATTTCTTGTACAAAACAACAATGCGGTAATAGGTTATTTATTTTAATAGAAAAAGATCAGCTGTATATAATAAGATACAACTTAGTATATTTTTCTTTTCTCCGAAAAAAAAATGAAATTTAAAAATATACCACATTAATCGCTTAAAATCATATTAGTTTTGTACAGGTGTTTACACTGATTTTTGGTAAACAACCGCTGGTTTAAGATTAATTACTTGTAAGATCAAGACATATTGTGTTTTTTTATTTGTAGACATTTATGGTTGCTCTTCAAAATATATAAAAGATATGAAGATAACTGTCGAATCTGACTTAGTGAAAAATCCGTCGAAGTTATTTCCAGAATGAAAATAAAAGAGATTGCTTGAAATAAACAAGTAAATTGCAAAGATATTTAAGAAAACAAACATACATTGCATTGATTGAATGTAAATTGGTACACATGTTCATACATTGCAAATTGTGACTCGTTTCTCTCTTGAATGCAGATAGTTTGAGTGTAAGTTTTTTGTATGATTGAATTGTGACCACTTCCTCTTGCGAGAAACTACAATTTATACTAATAGAAAATAACTACCTACATAAGGTTCGAAAATATAACTACTAGAAACGGACAACAGATATCCATTCGATTCGAATTTTGAATATGTGCTCCTTGGAAATATCTGTTGCTTGACCTTATCCGAAACAAACCGCTTCTTCGATACTTCTTGCTTGTCGAACTGAAATACGCGCCTCGAGCATTTCCAGTAAGTCCAACTTCGATTAAGTACATAAGAATAGGAGAGCACTATTTATTTCTTCAATCATAAGGTCAACATTGGTTTGACTGCATTTAAGATAGCTCTTTTAAAAATATAGGCTAACAAATTGCCCCCAGAAACGTCATTTTCGACTCATCCTTCCGATAGGGAGAAAAAGATGTTCTTGACCCCTTTAAGCATAAGTCGTTCTGATCGAGACGACGTCATCATCTGAAGAAGCAGTTCAAAGAACCCTTTATGGTGTCCCCACCCTAGTTAGTGGGCCACGTTCCAGATATTCAGAACTACCATTTTTATTTATTTTTTAAAAAAAAACTGTCAACGTAAGATGTTGACATTTGTCCAAATCAAAAGGCTATAAAAACAAGGGTTTTACTTTTCCCTTTCACCTTTCTATCTTTGCCAAAACTTTCACTGTTTCTTCTTCGTTATCACAGAAAACCTCCATTGTCGAACTTCAAAAAATTTCAGCTTTTACCCAGAAATTTCTCACTACCCCTTTGTCGCAATTGTTCATCTGATCATGACGAATCCAGAAGGATCCTTTTCTCAACTCCCAACTCGCGACGAGCCTATCAATTTCTCAAAAGAAATTCCAGTTGGTAACCTTCAGTTCATGGAGGAACCGGATGTTAAGGAAGCTGATTAAAAGATCTGGAAATCCTAGGTAATTATTCCTTGCCCTAATTCACCACGTGTATTCTTAGGACCTCTTCCAGATAATAAAGAGAACAAAGAAAAGCTTAGCGCCATTTTTCCTAGTTCTGAAAAACAACCCCCTTTAATTTTCAGCAAAGGTCCTCATGACCTTAGTTTCCTGAGATCTAAATTTAGGACAGAACCTAAACACGAGAACAATGAGGAGTATATTTCTTGGCTAGACAAAGTGGAAAGAAGAAAGGGTCAATTCTGGAAAGATATAGGTATCTTTAACCTTATCCAGCTATCCAGGCAAGGACCCAAATATCACAATGAGATGATAATTGCTGCCCTACATTTCTGGAATCCCTCGAACAGAAGTCTCCACTTGAAATGTGGCATGCTTACCCCCACCTTACTAGATGTTGTTGACCTTACTTGTTTAAAACCTACTGGCCAATCTTTCGATCCAGACAGTCATGACTCAGAAATCTCTTTCGATTTCACCCGACTTGCTTATGGTAATTTTATAAAAGGCCAGCGCGTTACCACAAGTGCTGAGGTCTCTGATAAAGAGCACATTGCCTTCCTAACCTATTGGTTATCTATGTATATCTTTTGTTCAAGATCCATACAAGTCCCTAAATGATTCAAAATCTTAGCTATTCAACTACATAGGGGGAGAGATATTTGCCTAAGCAAACTCATTTTAGGATCCTTGTATGAGAACTTGAATCAAGAAGTGACTAGCATCAAAGAATACCAATCAGGAAGTAGTTTGATTATTCATGGTCTTATTTGGTTATTTCAACTGTGGCTCTTAGCCACTTTTAGAACGAAACTGGTAGTTTTCCTTCCCACTAATTTTACGAAGGCATACGAAGACAGATCCACTGAAGGAATAGGCTTGGCTATGCTTCGATATGGCAACAGAAACTCACAAGAGTTTTTTTCTATTGCTTATGAAGCCCTCTTAGGGTGTGAGGTTTTTACCCCTTCTTTGGCCCCATTTGCAATTAGAGTTCGAGGGCCAGCCTGGTTCAGAAAAGAATTCCCAGCAACTTCAATTGAGGACGAAGCAGAGATAAATGCCATATGGAAATCTTACCTGACTCCTACATTCCTGTCTAGTAGGACAACGACCAGTGGTCCTTATGGGTTATATGGCTACCAGCCAAATCAGGTTGCCAGGCAGTTTGGTTTGGTTCAACCAAAACCTAGTTCTTTGTACAAATGCTTAGATGATCTGAGGCAGCCATTGATAGAACATGTGTGGAGGTCAATCCTATGTAAAACTCAAGATCGAAAGCTTATTTTCGAGCCTATTCCTTTTGCATTATCATATGCATGTATTGAAGCATTCTTTCGATGGTGGCAAGACTATTATAGACGTCAAGCCAATCGAGCGAATCCTGATACTATGCTTCCTCAACTGATATCTGCTTTTGATATTGTGCAGAACAAATCGAAGAAAAACAAAGGTACCCATATTCAAGAAATTCAGGCTTTCCAATTTACGAGACAAAACCCTTTGCATCTTAAAAGAACAGTTTACTATGCCGCCGAAACTTTACGAGACAAAATTTTTGATAAAATTCCCACAATGAAATTTCCACCTTTTACTCCCAGTAAATACCTCTTTGCATTACATTTTAAAATGAAATTTCCATCATTGCCAACCATCAAGTTGGCTCTGGCTTTTAGGCCACCATATCCAAAATGGCTACCTTGTGATTCCTTACTGGGAATGAGTCAAAAATTAAAAACAAAAGAAAAGGATAAGGTGACTGCAACCTAATGTAACCTATACACATTTAGAGGTCATCTTCATCTAAACTTACCTCAAATTCGAATCATTTCTCCAATAGGAATAGGTAAGAAGTCTTTCAATTTTTTAGAAACAAATGGACAGTGTTAATTGAAAAATACCACTTATCTGTTCATCTATATGCTTGCAGTTGTTCCCTTAACGTTAGGAGATGAAAGAAAGGATGATGATGCAAGCGCGCAGACTCGATCGAAATCCAAGTCGGAGAAACCATCCAAGAAAAGAAAATCTTCCAAGTTAGAGAAAAAGAGGGTCACCTCTTCCCCCGAGCCTTCTCCAAAAAATACCAAAAATTCCACAACTGAGGAGAATGTACGTCTCTTTCCTTCGATTTATCTTTAAATGCTTCGCTCATATGACCATCTCTTAATTTAATTCATTGCAGCTTGATGCTCCATCTGAAGCCGTCGAGATTATTAATGCCTCTAAGGCACCGAAAAAAAAAGAGTATCGAAGGAAAAGGAAACAAGAGGTACTGGAAATGACTGTCGAAGCGGCTCCCACTGAAGAATCCCCGGACAAATCAATCTCCACAAACACTCGAAACCAAACAGCGCCCACTCTTGCGTTGGTGACAATGTCTCAAAGGTAATTGTTGAACCGAACTTTATTTCGGTGAATCTAGATTTATTTATTCTCGTTCCAAGAATACCTCTTAATACCCAAACAATTTCCTCACCAGAGTATTGAGCACAACAATGTTGATACATCTCAACAGGCGCAACTTCCAACCACTGACTTTTGAGCAGCATCACCTATCACTGAGGAAGATGCTGGCGTCGAGAGTAGTCATCCACCACTGAATCTCGATTTGACTTCTCCCAATCAACATCCAAAATCATATGTTGAAGGTTCAGAGAACGATCAATCGAAAGGAAACGATGATCTAATCGACGCAGGGGATTCCAGTCTTGATGCTCACACAGACCAACAACTTGTGGTAAGGAAATATAACATCAGTTTAGGAAACACATCTAATCTCGATGATAATTCATCGAAAGATGCCACACCAATGGTTAAGATCCAGATAGACAATGTGGCTTTGAGTCAAGAAGAACTCGCTCAACTTGAGAAGGACAATCCTTTGGAAGCCTTTGACTTTCTGGTGAAAAGTGATGTCCTTTTCTACAAAAGCACCGAAAAGTCGTCAGAAATTTCTACTGATGATCCATCAGAGACTTTGAAGGACAATCTCCTAGCAGAGTTTCGAAGCAAGGTGCTGGGGACATACTTATTTGAAGCCATAGAACAAGATGGCGGCGTCATCTCTAAAGTAAAAGAATTGCTCCACAAATTGAGCAAGCTTCCTTCTGGCTTTAGATTCCAAGAATTTTC
>Ga0315914_1004944_pt1 | contig 19685 bp, 14 predicted proteins | sample MpolenodulesMG_FD_203920 | JGI IMG/M metagenome (GOLD analysis project Ga0315914, IMG submission 203920) | Medicago polymorpha root nodule microbial communities from Los Angeles, California, United States - elongated nodules | ecosystem: Host-associated > Plants > Roots > Nodule | place: USA... | reverse complement strand
CATGTTTCGCAACCCTTGTCTAAATTCACTTGTTCCAATATCAAAGCTCCGCTTTCGCTTTATGAATTGATATTTGAGATGATGAATTAACAAATACTAACCCTCCGCTCTCGCTTTATGAGTTTGGAATTTGTTAATTCATTATAAAAACGGTGAATTAGATTAGAAAGTAAATTTATATAAAATTAGGGTTTATGGCTTGGTTTGATTAGGATTACGTCATTAGAGTTATCCAACAATCCCAAGACAAGAAAGGTCTACTCACTAACGTTCCTTGTAGACATAGAAGAGAAGAAGAGGAACATAAAATAAAGGTGAACTTTTATTCAAGGAAACAATTGTCACTTATTATTTACAAGAACAAAAGATGAATTGTTGTGATAGCTAGCTACTCTATTTATAGCTTACACTGACTTAAGCCCTAAGAAATATAACAATAGAATGTTCCACAAGAAACCATGGGCTTTTAGGTCAGAAGTAAACTAATAGGTAGCTTGTCCAGGAAGCAAAAGCAGCAAAAGAGCACTCTGAAGGTTGGCACGGCCGTGTTGCTGGTGGCACGGGCCGTGCCAAGTCTTTGACTTTGGGGAGTGACATATTTTTGTTCCATATTTCGTATTTTCATCCCGAATCAGCTCCTAATCCTCTTTCTTTTGCTCCAAGACTAAATCGTTAGATATTTGTTCGTGAAATATAATAATTTGCAATTGAAGTAAAATAATTCTAAAAGAAAATAATATTTAAATAAAACTAAATCAAATCTAAATAAAATAGACTTAAATAACATATTAAAAACACTAATTTATTGACTCATCATGCCCCTAATTTTTTCATGGACCGCCCTTTCAGGTTTTCAGTCCACTGGGAATGTATTCTTTTTTGTGCCCCTAATTTTCGCCTGGACCGCCCTTTCGGATTTTCAGTCCATTAGGAAGCTCATTTAGCGAGCTTTTCTTCTTTTTTTTTTTTTGTTGATAGAAGTCCTCCTACAGCGTTCAACCATGTTTCTCTTGCAGAGTTTAACAATTCTCGAGGCGGATGTTGACGTATGCTTCATCTACTCATGAGTTCAAGTAGAGTGTGTTTGTTGTTTATGCTTTTCAAAAGACATGAAAAAGTTTTAAAAGATTTTTTTTGAAATTTTTTGCTTTAAGCTTTAACATCAAAAATAGAAGAAATTTTACAATTAAATTAAATGAGAATTCGAGATAAATGGGCACTGGCTAAAATTTTATTAAATGGAGTGGTGGCCTGCCAATGACGTGGCTCCACGAATCTTTGCAAAATTTGGAAAATGGTAAGTATATGGGAAAGGTACATTGAACACAATAACCACTATTCTCCCTAACAACTTTGAATTCCATCGTTCCGAGTCTTTGATTTGCATATGCTTCAAATCAGAGGTCTTTTCACGGCTAGGGTGCCTCAAGTGAATCATGTCTGATCCGATGAAGTTACTTTGTCATAATCTTTAACTTTTGCATAGATCGCCCTTTTGGGTTTTCCACCTTCCAGGATAATCATTTTCTTTTTATGTCTCTAATTTTTGCATGGACCGCCCTTTCGAGTTTTCAGTCCACCGAGACGCTCATTTTTTCCTAAGCCGCCTTTTCAGGTTTGCAACTTATCGAGCTGTTTTTTTTAACAAAGTATTTCTTGACTGCATCGGCGTTCAAAGGACGTGCGAGTTCGTCACCATCCTTCGTAATTAAGCATCCCTTTGCGCCTAGAGTCTGGTTGAAAAGATAATATATTTTTGAGCACTAGGCCTCCTTCTTAAAATTCATGGGGATGAACCTTCTTGTCGAAAGCTTGCATCATCCTTTTGATATAATTGTCCATGACACAAGGCAGTCATGCGTTTAAGTTTAATCAAGCTTGACCTTCAATCGAACTCCCTTTGATGGGACTCTGACCTCCACAGGAGGTACGACCTCCATGTTGTATTCTAAGGAAAAGGGGGGTTGCCCCTGTTGAAGAGTGTACTGAAGTGCCAAACTCGTGCGAGGCGAGCATTTCACGCCATTCTTTATAAGAAAATGTCACCTTCTGGACAATCTTCTTGATATTTTTATTTGTGGCTTTGATGGATAAGATGCCCTAGTAAGTGAGAGATCTCATCGGGAACCTCTTCATCTTCCTCTTCTTCAACTTCGGACACAGGGGACTCAATGTTGGGAGAGAGTACAGGGTTAAGGTGTTCAACGGGTTTATCATTGTATGATTTATGGTTGATTTTAGCAAGTAAATAAATGCTTGCCTTCAGAAGCTATAGTCCATCAGAAGCTCTTCATGGAGGTTCTGAGGAAAATATGCTTCTGATGACATCAGCATCTGAACTCCAGATTCTGGACTTCTTGCTTCTAAATAGAAGTGTTAGTGGAAACGTTGGAAGTTACTTTTTAGTACACCTGTCCCACTAACATGGCAGTTACTTTGAGAAATTCTAACGTGGTTTATGTGTATTGACTTATAACTTTAAAGGGCAATGATGAATTTTTGTCTTAAAAGTACTATCACGCGCCCCCTATGTCATTAATGATGTGTTTGTTTGTCCCCTTCTGAATTGCAATCGTTTTTACTAAAAACACGTAGACATAAACACACATTTCTCACTTCACTACCTACACGTTCTAATTTTAGACTGTGTCTCTGAAAGTATCTTCTTTTTCAAAATCAAAACCTAAGAACCCTAAAATCTCCGTCAATCTCCATGGCAACTTCAAGTTCCAGTCAAGCAACCTCCATGCAATTGGATTATGGTGAAACTTATTAGATTAAAGGAAGAACTATGAAGATGGAAGAAGACGAGATAACAGTTCAAGTTGAGAATCCAGTGGATTTCATTTCACTAACTCATCACAAATGTGACCTCACAAGTTATCTGAAGTATCAAGATTTAAATGGTTACTTCAATATGCTGAATAGTCCAACTTATGAGATCCTGGTAAAGTACTTCTCGGTTAGGGCTGAAATTAATGACAAGCATGTTGCCAAGTTGGAAGAAGATGAGAAGGTTCTGATTGATCCAAGCTTTGAAGGAAAGACTAGAGCAGAAATGGGCTTAAAACCATTTACCAGGACAGAGATTCACTCCAACATAATGGGGATTCCTGTCACCATTACTGAAGAAGTGATTAGAAAAGCCTGCAGAAGAGATGTTGAAGGATCTTTCCAATAGAATCTAAACAAGAAGACAAGCACCTGAAAAGCAACTGTTTGTAAGACTCTGTTCAATAACAATGTAAATGGGAAGTACAAAGACATGCTGAAAGAACACACGGTTCTTCAGAAGTTGATACAAGAATGTTTCTTACCCAAGGGTGGATGGCTAGATACATTATCATTAGAACACAAGGTGTTCTTACACTTCTTTATCAATTTTGAGAAAGTGAACCTGCCAGGGTATATTCCCATCATATGATTTGGGCTTTAAGGGAAAGCCAGGACAAGGAAAGGAAATTTGTTCCTTATGGAAGACTATTGTTAGAAATCTTCCATCAAGGAGGAATTTTAGAAGCTCTCTGACTGTCTAAACTAATTATTGATGAGCACCTGGGCACTGTGGTTGGCAATTACATCAATGCCAACACAGTGAAGAACATGTATTTGGTAGAAGCGGTTACAAAGCTACCAGCTGATCTGAAGGAGTTTATGATAACATCTGACCTTATGGTTGATTTTCCCCCAATCTCAAAGGAAGATCCTCCTAAGGCACGTGCTACTTATGTGTATGATCATTTTCAAAAGATAGGAGAAATCATACACTACAGCTCCATACCAGATACCATGTGTGGTACTCCTATGAAGATTGCTTCCAAGATGAGAAAGTCCAAGAAAGCTTCTTCAGAAGCTGCTGAAGGTGAAGCTTCTAAACCACAACCTAAGAAAGCTAAGAAGGAAAAGGTTGCTCTTCAAGTCAATGAAGTTGGACCTGCTCTTCAATCTATTCAAGAAGAGGTTGAAGACTTAGAACCTATAAAGGTTCTTGAAAAGAGGACAAGAGGAAGCAAATCTGTTGGTTCTTCAGGATCTATATCTCCTAAACCAAAGATTTAGAAGAAGAAGAAGCACATCAGGAAGATGAGGGTATCAGACTATGTGATTCAAGAGGACGCTGAGATTGAATCTAGTTATGAACTCGTTACTAGGATGAAAAGAAATAAGAAGGCTGTTGCAGATACATCATTGTTGAACAAGACACTTGTCATTGCAAGTGAAATAGATGCACCTGCTGAAACACTTCTGAAGGAACCAACTGCTGGGGATGCTCAGAAGGTAGTTGAACTTGCAAAAGAAATACAAGACCAGGTGACGGAGGAAACTAGTGAGATGCTGAAGGAAGTTCAAAAGGAAGAAGCTGGCACTTCAGAAGTTGATGCTTCAAAGGCTACTAGAGGTAACAGTTCTTCTCACATTATCTATGAAAATATAACATATCTAGATGCTTCCTCACCCTCACATAGCTCAACCCCATCACCAACTATCTTGATCTAGAAACAACTTGATGATGATGTCTTTGTGCCAATGTATCCCTCTATCTTGAGGAGTATAGGTGAAATGGCTCAAATGAGGATTGATGTATGTCAAAGATTGCCTGCTAATCATCCTCTTCAACCACCATTCATTCAGCCACTTCAGACTATCCCTGCTGATGCAGAGGTTGAAAGTGAGCAAGCAGCGCCTGAGTCTGACATCCCTAAAACATCTACATCATCTCAAACCAAACCATCAACCCAAAGAAGTGATCCATTTGTTCTTGTGGAACTACCTAATCACTATAAAGGTGAATTACCCGGTTTTGAGCCAAATCCAGAAACAACCTCTGAAACAATTCCTGATATGCCTGTTTCAGAAAGCTCCCATCAACATCAACCGAACTCAGAAATGGCCATCAATACCTGTTATGAACTCATCATACACCCTGATTACAAACCATATCATCTTAATGCTACTCATTCAAATATTTCTTTTGGCATTGCATTAAGAAACATATTCTACAAAAGGCCATCCTTTCATGAACAATCAGTTTCTGATAATAATTCCTCTTTATCAGAAGAACATATTTTTGTTGTGCAACCTCTTAGTGTAGCTTTACCATCTGATTCCTCAGAAGCTATACTTAACCCTCAATCCACTCATGAACTAATCTTTGAGATCACATCAGATTCAGATGATGAAGATGAGCAACCTGTTCAAACTGAAACTACCTTAGACTCATCCTCACCATTTGTCTTAGAACATTTTCATGAACCACATTTTGAACCAAACCAATTTGCTGCTATGGAAATTTCAAGGAAAAATACACCTTCTTCCTCAACAACAATTACTTCACAACCAATAATTGCCTCACCCCCCACCTACCCTTTTATTAGAATCTATTATATTAAAGGAGGTATGTGAGAACATCTTCAAAGATCTGAACAAACTAGTGCAGACCAGAAGCAACTTTGTTCATCAGAAGAGTTATGAAGATGAATGGACTACTCTTAGAGAAAGAGTTGATTATGTGATGTGTGAACTTTAGAAGCTATCTCTAGAAGCACATTTCCCAAATCATTGAACGTCCGGATATCAGCGCTGTCCAAACTCATGTACCACTTCAAGGCGGCACCATTCAAACTATCCTGGAAGTAATGGATGAGGAGCTCATGGTTTTCGGTTTGACTAGACATCTTCCTTGCATACATCACCAAGTGGCTATGAGGACACATGTTCCCTTTGTATTTCTCAAAGATGGGAACCTTGAACTTGTGCACTATTATGACATTGGGCACCAAGCAGAGGTCATGGGCATTCTTGCCAAACATTTCCTTCCCGCAGAGAGCTTCGACCTCCCGCTGCATTCCATCTAACTTCTCTTGCATTTCACCCATCTAATCGTATGCATCCACACTTTCTACATGATAAATGGGTATATTGTCGTGCGGGATGGTGTGAATTACTGGAGCTGAGTAGGTCACTATAGCTTGTGGAAACGAAAGACCAGGTTGAGAGACATGCATTGATTGTTGCATAAAAGGGGCTTGGACTTCGGAAACACCGGGACGGAATCCTTGGCTGAAATTAAATGGCATGTCACATGGATAACCTTCAGGCATGGTGTGTTAAGGAGTACTAGCAAACACTGTTGAGATGGGAATAGCAGACATATTCGACTGAGCTAGAGGAGTGCTTACAGGTAGAGGAAGTGACGGTTGATTCTGTGCAGTTACCAATGAAGCTACCAAGGTACTTAGCCTTTCTACCTCTCCCCAGAGTGTAGTTACTTCTTCGAGGAGATCATTGTTTTCTTGTACAACCAAATCCATTTTTTATATTCTGTTGGCACGAGTGTTGTAGGTGCGAGTTGACTTTGAACGAGGACGTCAGACCACTTTTCTGATGGATTGAACTTTTATTGAAAAGACACAGTGTGTGACTCGGTCTCAAAACTATGAATGCAAAACGATGCATGATGCTTGTGCAAAAATGGTCTTCTTTTTTTCCGAAGGACTTTTCAAAGTAAATTGTAGACATTGCAGAGGAACATGGTTTTATTTGAAAATTATAAAGATATTGCAATCGGTTCCCTTTCCAAAAGCAAGAAGGAAGCAAGGAAAAAGTTCTTAACAAAAGCTAAAGTTTAGTTAAGACTTTTAAAGTTGTATTTCTTGGTATTCTTTCTTGCAAGGTTTGTTCATCTGACATTTACAAGACGACTTATCTAAGCTCTTCGAGACTAAATGAGAATTTTTGAATGCATGTATGCATGATTATGCTAAAATAAAGGGAAAACATGGTGTAGGGTTTAAGTCCATAATGTTGGAGTCAAGGGTAAGTGTGTCGTATGGTAGGGACTACGGTTTTATTTGCACCTGAATCACGGGTTCTACCAAGTTCCCAAAGTCATTGACCCCTTCCGGATATTATCAGATTACGGGACTGACTCCCGAACCCACAATATTCTTAAGAAAGTCTCGTTTGAGTGTAGTTTCGCGTGTCAACTAATTCCAAGACTACTCTTGATTAGTCACCGCACTACGCCCTAAATGGCTAAGAGGAGTTAAAGGTAACTCTAAAGGTCCTCAACTTCACGGGACACTTAAAAATAATAATGCCAATCATGAATGATAATGACGACATAGTATTACTTTCAAGAGGCCTCTGTTGAGTGGGGTTATATCACATGTATCAAGACCCAAGACTACTCTTGTATGATACTTTGATTATACCACCATCCTGTCTTATTTGTTTCCATCAAAGACAAAAAGACAAGTATTTACAATTTTTACAAGCAAAATATAGCACAAAAATAAATAAAATCAAGATAGGCTCCACCCTTTTAGGGGATGTCCCCAGTGAAGTCGTCATTTATGTCATGGTGATTTTCGAATATCAAGATATTAATTAGCGTTAATTCGAAATTTTAAGTTCACCACCAAGATTTTATTTTTTCCCAAGGAAAAGGGGAAAATATCGAATAAACCCTAATTTTTAGAGATTAAAGGTTCGAGGATTGGTTACGTAAAGAGAAGGTATTAGCACCCTAAACTTCGATAGTACTCTATAGGAACCTCTTGCTTTTATTTATTTTTGCGCTAAAAGTAATTGTGATTTCCTTGTGAAAATGTTAATGTAAGTAAAGAAAGAAGGAAAATATTTTTATATTTTTGTTGATTGATTTGGAAAGACAAAGTATTTTGCCTACGTACCCGAGCGGGATCAAAGTAACTTAGTTCGAGGTAAAAGGCCAAGTGATTTGTTAATTGATTTTAATTTTTGAAAATGGTTTTAAGGATAAAAAGCAAAAGTGGCAAAAAATAAAGTGGCTTTAATTGATTTTAATTGAAGAAAACAAAGTCTAAATATGATTAAAATTGATTGAAATTTAGTTTAAAAAAAAAAGATGAGGAATCACTTGATAGAAAATCAAGGTTTGTTTAGAAAAAGAAATTTTTTTGTGAGTTTTTTGAATATTTTAAATTTTTTTTATTTTTTATTTTTTCTACTTAACCTAAAAAATAAAGCGTGAGAAAATAAAATAAAGCGCGATGGATTTTTCATAATGACGTTGGATCAAAAAAAAAATCCCTTTTTCCTTGGACTAAAGACTAAACTACTATTTTTTGCATTTTTTTATATATGTAAAAGCGGAATAAATAAACATACATGCAATGGAATATTCTCATTTATATTTATATTTGTCCCTGAAATACATTCTAAAGCATAAATAAATAAAAATGACAAGTAAAAGAATAAAATGACAAATAAAGGTAAAATGCATAAGATGATATTAAACCCTAAATAAATAAATATGCTAAAGAAAATAAAGACAATAAAGAAATAACTAAAAAAAATGCATGAGATGATGTTAGATATTAATTAATATGCTAAAGGAATAAAGACAATAAATAAAAGAAATAAATAAAACTGCAAAATAAAAGAAGATAAAAATGCAAGAGATTAAAAAAATGAGATGCAGAAGGGGGTGCAGAAATGAAACAGGGGTGCAGTAGTAAAAAAAGTAGTGAAAAATGGGCTAAGGCTATTCTCCAGATTGAATCTGAGCCGTTGATGGATCAACGCTCCAGATTCGATCTGGAGAAGCACTATTTAAGTGTTTTTTGTGGGAAAGAAAAAGGCATTTTCTTTTTAAAACTTCTCTCTTCTTCTTCATTCTAGAAGATCTTCATCTTCTCCGGCCGTCTGGCCGCCCCTCCCCCCATCGAAAAAAAAATCCCGGCGCGATGGCGGCACTACCGTGCCGGAAAAAAATTTGTTTTTATTTTTTTCAAAAAAAAAATACTTTTTCCTACTGTTTTCTACCTTCTCTTCTCATTTATGGCCTCAAACAAAGCTAGAACCTAGCCAAAATTCCTAGATCTAAAAAAAAAAAGACAGGAAAAAACTACCTCTTCTTCCCTTCTTTTTGGTTCGATTTCCTTTTGGTTGGGTTGGGTTTGATTTGGTTTTTTTTTGTGTTGTGTTCTTGGTGGCCGATTTTGTTTTGGTTGTGATTGTATGAGTTTCGGTTGTGGTGATGTTATTGAGTTCGTGTTTGGTTTTGTGAGATTTGTGATGTTCTTGTTGTTATGAGGGTTGTTTGGTTATGTTGCTGAATTTTTGTGGTGTTTGAAGATTTCGGAGAAAAATGAATTTTTTAGGGTTTGAGACTTTGTTAAATTTTTTCCCCTCCCCCCTCACACCGATGAAAGGACTCAGTTATATTGAAAAAATGCTAGACAATTTGAGACAGTTTTTGAGTTGTTGAGATAGACTTGTAAATGTTTGATAAAAAAAGGTAAAGATTACAAAGACTAAAAAAGGACTAAAGTGCCCCTGAATAGCATCCTATGATATTGGACATTTTAAAATAAATAAATAAATAAAATCAAAAGAAAAAAAATCAGAATAATTAAAAAATCGAATTTAAAATAATAAAAATAAAAAAAACGAAATTAAATGACAAAGATAAAAACCTGAACAAAAAAAAAAAAAAAAACGTCGCTTTCGGAACCACAAAATGAGGTATTTTAAAATATCTCTCTGCCGGAATTTCATCTAAAACGACGAAAAAATTCCGGTTTAAAAAGACGAATAAAAAAATATTATGTCAAAAAATGGGCATAACAACCCAAAAGTGAAAAATGAGAATTTTAGGTTATTAAATGGAAAGGATCTATCCCCCTACCTTAAACTTCAATTTCTTCTAGCTTAGGCTTCAATCTCCCCTCTAGTTCCTAGCTCAAGCTATTCCCCTTCTTCAAGTTCTTCCTCTTCTCCTCTTCTCTCTATCTTTCTACTTTCTCTCTCTACCTCTCTATAGTTATGAGAATGAAATGAATTGAATGGGAAAACCTAGTTTTCTCCTAAGAGTTATGAATATATGCTCCTCCTTAATGGATTTAGTTACTACAAACCATAATGGGCTTAAAACTTTCATTAATCAATTCTAAAAAGTTATTACTCACTTAATCCGCTAAAACGTCGAATAATTACCATACCGAAATAATTACCTCAATTCACTAGTAACTTAATAAAAATACTCATTCTCACTAAATTACTAGTTTACCCTTACTCGCCAAATGACCAAAATACCCCTTAGTCTTAAAAATGACTAAAATATCCTTCTAGGCCAAAAATCCACTAATCCCAAATTAAATACACACAAAAACAAGTAAGCACATATAAACATACATAAATACATATAATAAATAATTAAAATAATCTAGCAAAAAACGGGTTGTTACATCTTATTCTCCCTTCTTCCCAAATTATAAATCGTTTTGAAAAAAATTATCCAAAATTATAAGTTACTTTACAGTATCAACAAAACATTAATGTTATTCTCCTATTTTCCCTTAAATATGTATTATTCTATCTTCTTTCAAGTCTTTAATGTATACTTCACTTAACATTTATTATGGACAATTTTGTAAAACAGTTCATAATATCTCTTTTTCATACAAAATTAATTACATTTCTTAATACATGTTAAATGCCCAAAATGTCATATAATTATGAACAAAGTGAGCATATAAAATTTCCTATTTTTGTATTTATTTTTAAAAAAATCATCTTATATTTTATTTATAAAAGGTATTAAGTCTTTTAAATAACTTTTTTAAGCCAAAAAAATGTTACTACAAATTTTCTAATTTTTCTGCTTTTTTATGGGTTTATCATGCATAATATTTCTAAATTATTATTTAAAGTGATAGTATTAACAGTTATGATACATTAATTTTACAAATATTAGTCGTTATTATGTAATTAATTTCCCATACATCGCTCGAGTTCAAGTACTAGTTGAAATAATAATGTTTCAATTCATTGTCATTTTTCTCCATCCCGCCATTAGTATCACAATTCACAATGAAAGGTAGAGATCGATACTACGTCTACAACATAAATAATAGAAATGTAGAATTCAAGTGACAAAATAAACGTGGCTAGTTCAATAATGATTGAAAGACTAAACAAAAATATATATTTCTAGGAGCAATCTCGCTGGAAAGCTTCCTCCGGATAGCTTCGTCGTGCCGGAAAGCTTTTTTTATACACTATATTGATTGAATATACATGAATTTTGATGAGATCAATATTTTTTTATAGCAAATATGGGATCAAGAGTTAATCAAACATGTTGACGCAAACCTATAAACTAAGCAAGTTACGACACAATGAGTACTTGGATATTACATGGATTTTAATATTCTAAATAAAATATATTAAAAAGTGTACAATAATATTTAAAACTTGAAAAATAAATAGTTGATCACTAATGCAACATATGTGAAGACTTTGTCTTTCAGAGGTCAATTATTGGAGTTGAATGAGTTTAATGAACGTTTTCAACATTCTTAACACATGAGCTCCTTGAATCAAAGTTGTAGCTCCAAAATTAAAGTCAAATGAAATTACTTTTCTTATGTCAAACACCAACAATAGAAATTGAGATGCTACTCCAACTTATTGCCAAACCAAACCAAACCACGAATTCTCTCAAGTGATAATGACTCTTCAAATTCATAAATTAAGAGCTGCTCTTCAAAATTGACTCACGCTAGCTCCAAAAATATTGAGAATTAAATTATTTAAACCCAAGTAATTGTGCTGTAATTTTTTTTTTCTTTCATAAGTTTCCTTCCACGTGTTTAATGAACTCTTAAACACATCAGATTTGATTTATGCCAAATCACATACTTCCTCCGTTATCAATTATAAGTAAATTTCACTTTTTAGGCTCAATCAATTAATGATGTATGCGATTCATATTATGGATCACATACATCATTAATTGAATGAACCTAAAAAATTAAATTCGCTTATAATTGGCAACAGAAAGAGTATCGTTATTAAGGACTAAAATTAGGGTTTACTTAACAATTGCTTCTTCCTATAGTTCCTCACACGAAAAGACCATTTTTAACATGAAACAAATGTATTTTGTTTTTTGAAAGAAACATGAAACAAATGTATAAAGACTATAATAAGATCATACATTTTTGGACTATGACATATTATACCTAAGAAACATAGTTTTACCTCTTTCGTATTTTTCCCATGTATGACAGCAAGCGACGTCCTTGACATGGCAGGCCCCTCGACATGACAATGCTATTTCCTTGCAGCAGACACACATTTTTTTCAGGAATCATGTGGATGAATTGTTGGCTAGATTAGCTACCACGCATTCAGATTTTTTTTTCCCTTCATCAATTCATCAATTACACGTATAGATTCCAGACTTATTTTGAGTTTGGAGAGTGAGCAGTATAGAAACCAACTTTATCGGTCAAGAGTTGGGCGTAGTTAATATTCGTTATTAGCACATTCTTATTCGGCATTGGGGTAACATTAATCTGATCAAGAATTGTTTCATTTAGGAATTGAATTGGATTCTTTCGAACGATTTGTTCGCTCATTTGTCATTCGAGTTCAATTGTTTGGTTTCTCTCCATTTTCTAAATAAAATAGAAATATTCATAATTATAGTTTTGAAGTAAATAAATACATTAACGTATATATTTTTGGAATTGAAGACACTAACAATATTTATACACCAAAACTTTGATAATTGAATAAATGGAAAGGATGAAAAGTGGAGACGATCTTAACTCATCCAACCTCATTCGGTTGTTGAAATATATGCATTTATATCATTTATTTACTTCAAAATTATAGTAATGGATGAATATTTCCATTTTTTTTGGAAATAGGGAGGATCTCAATCATGGATGAGTCAAGGATCCCAAACCGTGTTGGGTCCAACATAGAATTGGGGGTGAGGCGTGGAGTTGGAGGCGGAGGTTGTTTGCGTGGGAAGAGAAATTGGTGGGGGAACTTAGGTTATTACTGCAAAAAGTGACTTTGCAGGTTGACAAGGATGATAGATGACTATGGAGTTTGAAATCATCTTATGTATTTTCTGTTCGTAGTGCTTATAATTTCATGACTTTTCAACCTCATGTTACTTCTACGGTGGTTGTGACATGTCTTGGGTATAAAGATGTCCCTCTGAAGGTTGTGTTGTTTGCTTGGCGTCTGACAACAAAGGATAACCTTCTTTGTCGTGGAGTTATTGATGATGATTCTCGAATGTGTGTTGGTGGATACGGTTCTTTGGAAACTTCTTCTCATTTATTCTTACATTGTAATGATTTTGGGTGGCACTTTCTTTATCGATGGTTGGGCATCTCTTCAGTCATCTTTTTTTATGTAGCGGATCACTTTAATCAGTTCAGCTATGGCGGGGGTGGCGCTAAGGTGCAGTGATCGATCTATCTTGTAGGTTATTTGGTTTGTAAGCGTGTAAAAAATTTGAAAAGAAAGAAATAACAGATTATTCAATGTCAAAGAATGTTCGATTCTGAATTTATTCTGAGAGATAGTAAAGTCTAACTATATTTGTTCTAGTTAGGATTTAAACTTAAATTCTCCTAATAAATTCATTCTTAACTTAATCTCATTACACATTTGAAGCAAACTAATCGATGAAAAGTTTGGCGTAGCTGAAATATTCGCTAGGACCTTCTTGTTGGTTCAACATATAAATAAAAACAACAGATGTATTTAGTCAAACTTTAAACAAAATCTGAGAGAGTAATTCATAATTAATCAGATAAAACAAAATTTTGGTTTTCATAGACCACCATTAAATTAAATAAATTATTGATCTATACTAAAATTGTACGAAGTAGTTTTATTTTGGTACAATAGAGGACATAGTCCAAAGTCAAGATTAATAAGCTAAAAATATATTTATTAGCATGCAAGTCTCAAAGATATCATTAAAGAGAAGCTCACTAAAAGAATTTTCTACACAAGAATATTCTAGGCATGCAAGTCTTAGAGATGTTCTTGTAATGTTAATTACAAGAACATTTTTGTTGAAGACTTCATAGTGATTTTTAAATATTATATTTGATGAGAGTGTATGTAAAAGTGTGAGTAGCAAGCAATCTTTGCATGTGATTAAATAAAAGATAGAATAAAATCAATTAATTACATTCACAATTTTAGTAGATTAAGAGTTTAATTGGGACACAGAAATTAGAATATGATATAGAATAGGAACCAAAATAAAAAAATGTAAAGTATGAATAATTGAAGGGTAATGTTTTTAGCTATGGTATATTAACACTCAAAAGTCACAATATTTATCCTAGTTTATGAATCTCTTTTCTTTCTAATTGCAATCTATAATCTCTCCATCTCAATTCCATTTACACATGAATTACAAAAATCATTGTGGAACAATTTATTTATTTAATAGTCATACACACTTTTTTTTAAATATAATAGTCAAATCCCATGTTGATTTTCCCTTTGCATGATAAGTTTGATTTGGTGCTTGAAGACTTTTGGCACAAATTGATCAATATTTATGTTGGAGGTTAAAAATCAACATTCAAGTACTATTGTTTCATCTCTTTGATTGCTTGAAATTTTTTCTAGAAAACAATTGTCCAGTCATCCTTTTTTTGTTTGACAATACTTGTCTGGTCATCTAAAACAGCAAAGAAAGAAAAAAAAATTGAAATTGATATTGGTATTGAATCTAAAAAGAATGCTCGTGATAACTTTTTTGGTAAATATCCTACGGTTTCTAATCCGAATGATGCAAATCTAGATAATTTGAATACTGAAGTTGAGAGTTTCTTTGATCCTTAGGTAATAATCTTTCAGTTTATTTCTTTTATCCTTATGTAATATTTGTTAAAAATTTTATTTTGTAGAAACACCATTCAAGACATCCAAGTTCAAAGGACCGACCCTGATTATTAGACACTAACACTAAAATTATAAATGAGGTAACTATAACTACAAAACTCTCTTATAGTTTTAAATTGGAGAGCTCCATTATTGTAAATACCACAAGAGTTGTATCTATCTTCGATGACTATTAAGTGGCTTCAATAGCCTATCACAGCCACTTATGTGTTTCTAACAACTCCATAGTTGTATTTTACCTAAATTCCATACTAAAATTCTTTAATGTTTTTCTTTTCTTTTTGTTTGGTACATACATGCTTTTGTTAATGGTGACAGAGAAAAAATGTTACTACTTTTTTTAGCTAAAAGAACAACAATTTTTTTGTCACCATTAATAAAAACGACTACCACTAAATAAAATTAATAAAGTGACTATGATTCTTACCACTAAATAAACATAAAAAAGTTGAGTTCAGTTCCTGACGTAGATAATTACTGGACATATTTTACTAATGTCCAACTGAAATTTACACTATTAAGATTGAATCTTTTATTTATTTATTTATTTTTTGGTACGAAGATTAATTCTTTTAAAAGTTGGAATATTAAAACAAATTAAATTACGTATACCTACAATATGTTCATGGTTGTTTCAATTTTTTAATTTAAAATGACACAAATTTGAAGGTGCGTCTAATATAAACATCTAGATCACAAAATGATTTAATGATGAACTTTTACAACTTTTAATAAAAATTAAATTTTATAATAATAAAAATAAAGAACAATACTTAGTATTTTCTTTACAAAAAAAAAACTTCATATTTTAAAACTTACTAAAAGTAGTAAACGTTGTATTAATAACGTAACTAATCAAATGTGGGCAAGACCGTAAGTGTTAGGTTATGTCTATGGGTGGACCCTTTTCTTCTTGGGATAAAACTGGACCCAAGGTTTTAATATTTCAACAAAATGGTTTCTAATAATCCAATGAAATGTTTCCCTTAAAAAAAAAAACAATCCAATGAAATGTTTAATTAGGTAAAAAAATGTGGTATTTTTTTTTAATTTGATGGATATGTACTTACTATTTAATTATTCAATAACATGTTATATTTTTATATTAATTAATTTAAAACTAAAATCATTTTTTTCATAAAATATAAAATCAAATTTTTTTGACAAAAACAAAACGATATTCATTCATTCAAATTGACAGAGTACATCAGATAGAAACATTGCTAAAAACGTAAAGGGTGAATCTGCGAACAAACTCACAACATCCAAGTTAATAGCATATATACAACGACATAATGCCTATAAATAATATGATAATATTTAAGTCACCGAAATACCCATGATTCCGGATCTGCAACATTGACGCTAAATCATTGATAGAATTTTCAATTGATTGATGTCGATCTTTCAATAGGAACGAAGCGAACATCGCGACAAGACGCGAAATCAAACGTTGCACAAGACGACGAACATCGCGACAACACAACGCCGTACAAAAGGAAAAACTTGATACATGTGAAAACCACTTATTTAGATTGAAAGAAAAGAGGAAAAAGATGTAAAGGGGTGATTCTAGGTCAAAAAATGACTTAAAACCACCTCTCCTCGATGAATGAAGAAGAAAGAAAGTTTAGAGAGAAGTTTGAGTTTCTCTTATTAAAAAACTAGGGCCGGCTACTTTCAGTCGTTTTCATCTCAATGAACTTAAGACAACCTAAAATTGTCGTAGAGAGATTAAAATCAAATTTTGATAAGCTTTAGTTACAGGTATCAAGTATCAACAATGAATGAACTTAAGGATATTTATTATTTAAGAATTTACCATTTAATTAATTTCCTTTTGTGGCTCCACTAAAAAAATAATTGTACTAGCTCCACTAAAAAAATGACACATCATCTATACAAAACCAGAGACACATGTATGCCTCTATATAAATGTCAGCACCCCAACACCTACGAAAAATAATGCAAAGAACTCTTCCTTATTCTCACTTGCAAAGAACTCTTCCTTAATAACACAAGTATCCCTATACAATTCATCCAATGTTGTTGATCTCTTCCTTTATCTCATTTCCTAGTTTCTTCAAATCTCAAGAACTAGGAAGAACTAATCTTCTCAGTCATAGAAATGGTTCTCCCCTTCTATGTTACGCTACTAATACAAATGTTTCTCAAAGAAAATCAGCCAATTACCAACCTAATATTTGGAATTACGATATCTTACAATCCTTGAAACACGACTACGCGGTAATTCACTTTTTTTTTATTTATTTATGTCAAGTAGTCTATTGGTTAGAAATTCACCTTTTCACTTTTAATAGAAAATAGTATATATGTAATATTTTTTTATTTACATTATGTACGTAATATATGTAATATATATATATTACTTACTCGTAATTTATATTTTGTATTATTTCTAGGATGATCAATATGTGGATAGGAGTAGGAGGCTGCAAGAGGAAGTAAGAAGAATGATTAAGGATGAAAATGTAAAGATTATCGAGTTAATCGATACTGTGAAACACTTAGGTCTCAGTTACAACTTCGAAGAGGAGATAGGAGAAGCCCTTGATAGGTTTTTATCTTTGGAAAAATATACAAACAATAATGGCAGAAGTCTACATGAAACATCCTTGAGATTTAGGCTCCTTCGAGAATATGGTTATGATGTTTCGCCAGGTATACATGCATGCATTATTCTTAGTTTATAAAATATGTGCATTATTCATACCATATTAGTTGAAAAAAATTAAGAAATGTAAATTATTTTATTCAAAGAAGTTGTATTTATCGATGTATTAATTACCGAAAAAATTAAAAATTTACAATGATTATATATTAATAATAATTAGCAAGTTTCATGATATATACGATAGAAAAATGCTAGCAACACACATTCTAACACACATTTTTCAACACACTTTTTTTGATTGGTTAAAACTCACATGGGACCCACCAAATTCATATGGGACCTACATGATTTGGTGGGACCCATGTGAGTTTTAACCAATCAAAGAGAGTGTGTTAGAATGAGTGTTGCTAGCATTCCTCATATACGATATATATTTTCACTCAATAGATATTTATGGATATATTTTTTATATGATAATTAGCATGTTTTATGATATGTATTTTCAACTTATTACAACGATTTTTTTATGTGATACATATTTTCAATCTAACCGTTAATTTTGTAAAATATATATCGAGTAAAATGTTATAAAGAATTATAACATTACCTAAATGTTGAACCATTGTAGTGTATACGATGAACAGGTGTATATAATATGAACCACCAAAAAAGATTTTAAAGGTTGACGCTTACAATTTTATTAGGACCCAATTTTGAATATTAATTAGAACCGAATTTCCATTTTCAGTTTTAGAATGATATGTTAAACAAACTCTAAACTATTGAATTACACCAAACTAACGTTGTATGATAAAAATTAGGCTTAATTGTATGTTTGATTCCTTATATTTATTTTAGTTTTCAATTTGGTCCCTTATGTTTTGAAAGTTTCGAGTTGGTCTCTTACGTTTTAAAAGTTTCAAGTTGATCCAAAACATTACTCATATTGGAATAAGTTAGTCCATTCCACGACATGATATTGAGTTTAATAAAACAAAAAAATTAAAATAATGTTTTAAACTGATTTTCTAAATAAGTTAAGTTCCACCACCCATACTGTCAACCCGAATCTTTAACCGTTATGTGACTAAAAAGACTAACTTATTCTAACGGGAGTATCGTTTTGGACCAACTTGAAACTTTTAAAACATAAGAGATTAACTTAAAAACTAAAATAAACATAAGGGATCAAACATGAAACATGGAAAGCCTAAAAATTATTAAGATGTTTTTCTATATGATATGATTAGGACCTCTCTCTAAAGAGGTGCCACCCCATTAGCTAGCCTTGACAATGACGGGTCACTATCAGAAGTTAATTTGATATTTGAATTTCTTTTTTCGTACATACAGATATTTTTGAGAAGTTTAAGGACCACAATGGACATTTTAAGGCATGTCTTGTCCAAGATATGAAAGGAATGTTAAGTCTCTACGAGGCATCATGTCTATCTTATGAAGGAGAACAAATTTTGGATGAAGCCAATGCCTTCACTAGCATCCACCTCAAAGACCTTAGTGAGGGTAGAAGCAGTATCCTCTTTGAACAAGTGAATCATTCACTGGAGCTTCCACTACATCGTAGAGTCCAAAGTCTTGAAGCTCGATGGTATATTGATTCATATGAAAAAAGGAAGGACGCAAACAAGGTCTTGCTTGAAGCAGCCAAATTGAATTTCAATATTGTGCAATCAACTCTACAACAGGATCTTACAGAAATGTCAAGGTAAGTTTCTGAAAAGAAATGTCAACTTATTTTTTTATCGAATTATAATTTGATGTTCATTTTGTTGGGTCGTAAAGGAAGTTCGGATAATCATCACATTGAGTCTTGAAAGTTTAATATTATCTTAACTAAAAACCTTAAGGCATTAAATTTACGATTCCTTTCATTTATATAATGTTCAACACCCACTTTTTCATTAATATTTTCACTTGGGTGGTTATTTAAAGCCTAATGTGATGCTCACGTGTCTAGGGATGGCACCATGGACCAACCCGCACCTAACGGGGTGGGGCAGGCCAACTTAAAGTGGTCGGCTCAATTATACACTCTGTCCCGCCAAGAGGTGGGCAGGCCGATCTAACACATTTTTTTTTCTTCAGTGACTAATGTTATTATAATAAAGGTTAATAGGTCTTTACCCCCTGTAATATAGGCCATTTCTGGTTTTCTCCCCTGTAAAATATTTTTTTTGATTTACCCCCTGTAAAATATTTTTGTTTTGATTTACCCTCTTAATAGGCCAAACAAAAACGAAAATTTCTTGAAAAAAAAAATAAAATTGGTTTTTGTTTGGACTATTAGGGGGGTAAATAAAAACAAAAATAT
>Ga0315914_1004943_pt1 | contig 19686 bp, 17 predicted proteins | sample MpolenodulesMG_FD_203920 | JGI IMG/M metagenome (GOLD analysis project Ga0315914, IMG submission 203920) | Medicago polymorpha root nodule microbial communities from Los Angeles, California, United States - elongated nodules | ecosystem: Host-associated > Plants > Roots > Nodule | place: USA... | reverse complement strand
TCTTAATTAAGGGACCAAAGCGATACTTCCTAAATAGTTAAGGGGCCAAAAATGCAATTTAGCCTATAAATAAATTCCTCTAATTACTGAGTTGAAAGACAATCCATGTACAGATGATAACTTAAAATTGTATTACTTGAGTACGATTTGGTACACTTGTCAACTCATACACCATGAGTATCTAAGGGACATGATTTAGATTATGTATAAGTGTTATTGCTCGAGAGATCGCGGGTAGATATATATATTCATGTATAACTTTTCATTCATATGTCATAGAAACAATCGGCTATTTAGTCGTCGTGCATCGGAAGTCAGTTGTTTCTATGTTATCTCGTGTCATTAACCTTAGTGGGAGACATATGATGAAGAAATGATGGAGTTATATCTGAGACATAAAAAGTATAAAATCGACAAAAAAGAAACATATGAGGAATAATTCTTGAAATTCAATCCCAACACAAACTTATTTATATTGTTCAGTTTTACTTTGATTCAAAACACTTGTATAAATACTTTGTTTAGAAAATATGTCGATACAAACTCGGATCAACTAAACATGGTCTATGTGGATACATTTTATTTGTATGTGCTGGAGGAATACTCACCTAGTTTCCTCTTTTATCATCAAACTGAAATCATTGGACATTGTAATTGTTGGGAAATCAAGTGTGAGTGATTATGTCCCACATCGATTATGAATGGAGGAAATGTTGGATATATAAGATAGGGGACCCATATACCCTATGCCTTAAGGTTTTTGGTGGAGAAGTGGTGTCTAAGTCTCCTAGGGTCCTGGGCGTTTAGCCAATTTTAGCCCATTGTCGCTCTCGGAGCTCTCCGAACTCCCCGACAACATGCTCTTATAACATCGTATAAAGATGTCATTTTTGCCATTGAAAAAGCTTTTAGAAAGGTTAGAACAATTTGTGAATTGAAAGTGATTCTCAAGTCGTTGTCCTAGCGTTTAACACAAGGAGTTGTTTCTAAGTCCATAAGTAACAATTGGAGTAAATGTTTGTACCTAGCTCAACCTATGAATTGTATTTGTACTCACAACTTTAGAGAAGGAAACTATATTGCAGATAGTTTAGCTAAACATATATGGCATTCTTAATGCCCAATGGTGGGATAACCCTCTGAGATTTATTCTCTATTGGTATGTTAGATATTTTTCAAGGTTTCCAAACTGTAGGGGGCGTTTGTTTACTATAGGGGGCGTTTGTTAAAGGTTACAAAAACTTATACCCAGGATTGGATTTTCCTTGGAATATCACACGTCAATTTTATTCCAAGGAATGTTTAACAATTGTGTTTGGTTGATAATTTATTTTCTGGGAATACTTATTTAAAGAAATGATATAATTATCAAAACACCCTTATCATGTAAGACAGATGTGGCACATTTATTGGTTTATATGTGTAGTGGCCTTGCAGTTATTTAGAGGCTATAAATGGCCTTTAAAAAAAAGAGTTAACCGCTGGGAATTACTTATTCCCATCCCTTTTTGCTGGGAATGAAAATGGGGTAATGCAGTTGAAAAAAAGTTCCTTGGAATATTTTTGTGTGCATGTCTACCAAACATGGGAATAAATCATTCCCATCCTAAATTCCTAGGAATTAAATTTTTGGAGGTGAAACAAACACCCGCGTACGTTTATTTTATTTAGGCTTAATTGAACCTTTGGTCCCTCAACTTATTTGTTGTTTTCATTTTGATCTCATAACTCTAAAATTTTTCTTTTTGGTACTTTAAATATGCTCTGTTAGTCAGTTTGATCCAAGTCAGTTTGATCCAAGTCAGTTACCTTTAACCCCAAATGTATTAGGTGGACTAACATTGTAGGTGGTCCACCGTAGACCTTATTATTTTTTTAATTTCAGCCATTTGATATTTTTTCCAAAAAGGGGACGGCTAGATCATATATGTATATCGTATGTTCTAGTGATCCATCAACACATAAATTTTTTTCCTTTTCTTCATCTTCTACCCTCATTTGTTCATCATGTTCATCATAATCTTCATAACAAATCTTCCACAAGAAAGGCTTTCATCATTCAGCTACAGCACAATTTCAAAAAGCCATTAAAAAAGCCATTTTTTTTCCAAAAAAAATAAATTTTGCAAAGAGAAGAAGAATCCATCTTCCTGAACAGAATCAAAGTGCTGAATATTTTTATTCTTCCTCAACAGAATTCATCTTCCAAAAAATCATCCATTTTTATGTTTCAGCTGCAACACAATTCCTCATCATCTGAACCAACAGAATCAACACCATCATTCATCTTCCTGAACAATCCAGAGAGAACAATCAAACCCAGAAATCATAAATTAATTTAGGTTTATCGTAGCAAAACCATAACTAATAATTCAATTTACTTCACTGCAACAACACCATAATAACAAAATTAAATAGAAATTGAAACAACATTGCTATGAAATTACGAAATTCAAATTGGGGAAAAATGAAACCCTAAACAATGGTAACATTAGCACCTGCAACTTCAATGGTAATCGCCGCAGTTCTCGTGTACTGGGAACTTCAGCGGTGGGCGCTGCAACGACGGCGGCGGATGGTACGAAGGAGGCGGCAGTGACACCATGTTTTTCTTGGAGATAGTCGACAACGTCTTTGGCTTGGGAGAGGGTAAAGGTCGAAGATGTCGTTGCTGAGTTTTTCTATTTCAGTGGTGACGGCGGAGATGGGACAGAGATGAGTGCGATGGGAGATGGATAGTGGTTTGGATGAGAAATGAAGGGTGGAGATTGGTTTTGAGAAGGGGGCGTAGAATGAAAAGTGTGTTGTGAATACGATGAAAAAAATCACATCAATACAATAAACTTGATGTGTGGAGCAAGGGATAATCAAGCAACCAAAACAAAGTGAATGGAACAATATTAAACATAAGCAAAAAGCAGAAAACAACGAGAGAGAGAAAAGAGAGAACACAAAAGAATTTGTTGACCCAGTTCAGTCCAAATTGACCTAGTCTGGGGGAGAGAGCAGCCCTCTGTTTCACTATAATGATGAGTAACTTTACAAAAGAGATATCAATGGGTTACAAGAATAAGTCTCCCGCCTAATTCTACCCAAAGCCCCAATCTCTTCCCGTGACCAAGAGACTCAATCCTAATAGTGTTTCCCAAGGTGAATCAACCCTCAAACCCTAGTGTTTGTTGCCAAGAGACAAACTCTATACAAACCCTAGTTTTGGTGTTGCCTTTCTAAACCCTTGTTTCAGCCCCCTTTATCTCCAGGTTTACTCTGATACAAAGTCTATATTTATAGTAAAAGTAACCCTCATAAAATTGTAACAAATCTGGCCCAAAAATACGTTTTTGAAAAATATTGTTACGCAAAATCGGGCCCCGAATTCCTCCATTCGGGCGCCAATTTTTCACGAACCAAATTGCTCCCAAAGACAGCCAAAATCGGGCCCCAGTTTTGCACTTCCAGCAAACATCAATTTTGCACTCCAAACTCCAATTTTGAGTCACTTTCACAACAATCTCCACCTTGACTCTAAATTAGTGATGATGCCAATTTAACATCAACCACCTTGCTGCTCTTTCCCTTGCTTCCCACTACACCATGTAGCTCTAAAAGTTTACACCTTAACCTCTTCAGCCATCGGAATGTCTTCTGCCTTCTCGAAGATCCTTGTATCCAAACTACATTAGGAATTTCAGGTAGTTCTACAAGACTATACCATACCTCTTCAATACAGAACATCTCCTGCTTCCTTGAAGATCTACTTGTGCCCAATCAGCCTTGGCTTTTAGAGAAATCCACAAGTACACACCTTAACCCCTTCAGCCCTCGGAATGTCTTCCGCCTTCTCGAAGGTCCTTGCAGTCCAACTACACTAGCAATTTTAGGTAGTTCCACAAGCATTCACCATAACATCTTCAACACAAGACATCTCCCGCTTCCTTGAAGGTCTCCTTGCATCCAATCACCCTTGGCCTTTTTTAGGGTAATCCCGCAAGCCGTGCTATACATTCTTCAACCTCTGGAATGCCTTCCGTCTTCATGAAGAAATCTCTTTCTCACCACTAGAGCATAGCACCCAAGGTCCTCCATAATCGTACCATTTCCGGTGTGTTCAACTCCACCTCAAGTTGAGCGTACTCTACCTCAACTAGCAAACACGTACATCCCACTATGTCTTCAACCTTGGAACTTCACCTCAACAGGTAGATCATGAGTATTGTTGCCTCCGCCTCTCCAGACTGATCATGAGTATTCTTACCACCGCCTCTTCAGGCTGATGTCGAGTGATTAATGTCTCTCCAGACGACCACCGCTCTACCAGGCATCACTCCCAAGGTGAGACACATCACCTTCTTCATCCTCCAAACAACACCACACCACCAGAGCACCTGCATCCTCATAACCCTCAGAGACAATTTGTGCGGAGTTACCATTAATCTCCGGACAATCCTTCATGAAGTGACCCATCTTGTGACAGTTAAAACATTTAGACTTTGACTTGTTACCACTCTTTCTCCGGTTACCTCTACCTCCATCATTCCCTCTTGAGACACTTAGGCCTTCACCGTTTTCATGAATTCTCAAGTCCTTGGACTTGGTCAACTCCTTGGTTCTCAAAGCCGCTTGAACTTCTTCCAAGGTAACAGTGCCTTCTTTGCCATAGAACATGGTATCTTTGGACGATTCATAAGATTTCGGTAGAGCACACAACAAGAGTATAGCTTTATCTTCATCCTCAAGTTGCACCTCAATATTCTGCAAGTCATCAAGAATTTTGTTGAACTCTGTAAGTTGCTCCATGATGGCCTTTGACTCAACCATCTTGAATGAGTAGAGTTGTTGCTCTAGGAGTTGTCGATGAGCCAAAAACTTTGTCATATACAAAGACTCCAACTTTGACCACATAGATGTCGTGGTTGGTTCCTTCGCTACTTCTCTCAAAAATTTATCCCCGAGGCACAAGACAATGGCACTCCTAGCCTTGTCCACCATCTCGGTCTTCTTCGCTCGTGACATGGTGACCGGTAACGAACCTTCACCCTTCAAAGCTTTCTCACACTTCTGTTGTATTAACATCGCTTCCATCTTTACCTTCCATAACCCAAAATCGTTATCTCCGGTAAACTTCTCAATATCCCATTTTGAACTCATGATACTTGATTATCCTTTGACCCTTGCCCCTCGGTGGGCGCCAATTGTTGTGAATTCGATGAAAAAATCACACCAATACAATAAACTTGATGTGTGGAGCAAGGGATAATCAAGCAACCAAAACAAAGTGTATGGAACAATATTAAACACAAGCCAAAAGTAGAAAACAGCGAGAGAAAGAAAAGAGAGAACACAAAAGAATTTGTTGACCCAGTTCGGTCCAAATTGACCTAGTCTGGGGGAGAGAGCAACCCTCCGTTTCACTATAATGATGAGTAACTTTACAAAAGAAATATCAATGGGTTACAAGAATAAGTGTCCCGCCTAATTATACCCAAAGCCTCAATCTCTTCCCGTGACCAAGAGACTCAATCCTAAGGTGGCATTTAGCATGGGAAAGGGAAAGAGTTTCCCACCATGGAAATGATTTTTTGACCATTAGATTAAAGAGGTGTACAAGTTTTATTATAGACTGCCTATATTATTTTTTTTCTCTCTCTCTTTCATATTGTCTTCAACCCCTGAATACCAAAATTTTGCAGAGATCTGAAATCCATGCTTTACCAAAGCCTTTCCAAGTAACCTTAATAAACCCAAAAACACATTGATTCTTGACCTTTTTGCAAGAACCTAAAAACACATGCAAATAAAAATCACCAAGTCTAAGAATAAAAAAGTGTGGGAACATTAATGAACAAAAAATTAAGTTAAAAACAAACATCAAAATTTGCTCACGGCAATGGTTTTGATTTCGTTTTCCTATGAATTAACTTGTTTTGTTTTTAACTTAATTGTTTAACAAAAAATTAAGTAAAAAATCAAATACAAATTTTGTTGTGTTCCATGAAATAATTATATGATTATTGGATTATAACACTCAGAATCTTGTTGTTTGTTCATAGGAAAACAAAATTGAACATTAATGAACAAAACATTTTCTATAAGTGTCTGATGTTTTTCAAAATATCTATTTGCAGGAAGGATGATGGTTGGAAACCTTCTCGAGGTGTATATATCTTTGTAAGTTAAAAACAATCATACAAAATCTGCAATGGTATTTCTTGTTAATTGTTCTTTAATTTTATTTTCTGGGTGTTTTAAGGACAACATGATGGAGATGGAGTCAGTGGTGGTCAATAGCTGGAATTTGAGAGGTTGTTTGGTGGTGGTGGTGGTGGGGGGTGAGTAGAGACATGGAGGGAGAAGAATGATGAAGATAATGTAAAAATAATCTAGTGTTGAAAGACTACGATAATATTATGTTCCTTACATGATCTAATGGTCATAAAAATCTTTCCCATGATGGGAAACAACTCCCCTTTCCATGCTAAACCCTACCTGAAAAACGACTCCAGTAGCCGTGAGTTTAGTTCGGATTTTAATTTAGTGGCATAGTTTTTTGGTGACGTTGTGCATTTTAAATGAGAGAAAATGATAGATGAATGATTAAAACAGATTATTTTGATAAAAGAGAATAATTGATTAAGATATAGATAGAAATAATGTCGCCAAAAGCTACGTCACACGAGTGTTATCCATTCAGTAATAAGTAAATAAAGTTTGACCAATAATTGTTCTATCAATAAATTGAGTTTTTCGAAAAAAAATATAACTTAAGTCAAATTGCTTGATTTGAATTTATGTTTTTTTTATTCCTACCAGCATTTAGACGGACATTTCGTACCCGTCCGTCTGTTTTTTATTGCGCTGATGCATATAAATTACTCCCTCCGTCCTAAATTAACTGAGCCAAAAACTCATTTCGCACATATTAAGAAAAATGTATAAATGAAAGAGGGAGAAAAATATTTTTAAGTGCTTTTGTTAAGTATTGGTACATTCTCCACTATCATAAATGCAAAGTGGAATATATTGAATTGAGAGTGATGAAAGTAATATTAATTAGAGTTATAAAAGGAAAAAAGTAATTAATAATGTATTGAAAAATGAAATGGCTCGGTTATTTTGGGACACTTTTTTTTTTGCATTTGGCTTAGTTATTATGGGACGGAGGGAGTATGAACAATGAATTTATAAAATTTTGATTCAAATTATAGGTATAAGTAATAAATATTTTGCATTTTAATATTGTTACAAACGATAACCAGTGATAAGTCCCAAACGACTCCTCGCGAAAAAATGTTCAAAGGCTTGTGAAACAGAGTGACGGACCCATAGAAGGAGAACCAATGAAAGAAGTCAGCTCATGTGTAGTTTTTTATTTTTGAATGAATTTTTTTAGGAAGGTTTAAAATACTACAATAGTTTCGCCCAAAAAATAGTTTTTTTTAACAAAACATAAATTAAATACGAATTTTATATTTTTGGCAATTAAAAATTCATAATTAATTTATGTTTTTTGGTTAAAAATCTAATTTTTTGGAAGAGATTATTACAGTATTTTAAATGTTTTTGGAAAGTTTAATTAAAAAATACGAAGACAATACGGGAGCTGACTTGAGAGTGGAGATCAAAAGTAATGATAGAAATTTTTTAGAGGACTAAGAGCCGAAGAAACTTATTAGAATTATTAAAACAAAAAGTTGGTATATCTACAAGGATCTGAAACGTATTTAACCCTGAAAAATAATTATAACATAATAGATATATTGCATTTTTGTAGACGATCAATTATTTTTTAAGTTTTTTATGCAAACAATGTTTTTTTAATGGTTTTTCTATCATATACAAACTTGCACGTGTTAAGAAGTTTAAAATAGTAAGTTTGTATTCGATTTTGTACATTTTACATTGAATATATATAAATAAAATTCTTTATAAATATTTTAATTTAAAATTAAATATTTAAAGAAAATATATTAAAAGATACTAACTATGAAAATAATAAAGGTATGAAATTATTAATCAATTTTTTTCTACTTGTTCCTGAGGTAAAAAGAGTTCCATTTGTTCCTGAATAGCTTCCTTCAAAAGGGCTAATCGTTGTTTTCAATAAAAAAAATTATTATTTTTAGTCGTTTTAACATGTACAATATTATTTATGTTAGACAAACTATATTTTTAAGGGTCTTGGTAACCATTGCCCTCAATGGTTAAGGAAGCCAAAAGTAGCATGTTTGCATTGGTTTCAACAACATTTTGACTTTTAAAAAGTTAAATTTATCACTTTTCACCATTTTCCAATACTATATTTTTATTTTTATCCCATTATCCAATGCCCCAAGGACAATGGTTAGCATTCTCCTATTTTCAATAGATAAACAAAATTGCAAAGTATAGTGAAATCACACACACAAATAGATAGACTTGGATTCAAATTTCAATTATGACATATGACCTAATAATTTTGATATTTTGTCACTTAAGCTATGATTTATAGATATACAAACCCTTTTTTAATGGAGAATGTTAACCAGTGCTTTAAGGGTGTTGGTTAAGCATCCAAACACAAGCAAGTTTTCATGAAAATTATACGATAAAAAATAACATTTTATATTCCAAAGCAAAAATTTTATTTGTCGATTCCTTAACCATTACTCTAAAGGCACTGGTTAACAAAACTTTTTTTTAATTCGTTGTTAGTATTTTTCTCTTTTGTTCCATTTGGAGCCCAATATCTTAGACTTCTACCATCCTTGGCTTAATCTAGCTGAGTTTATTTATCTTTCATTGTATTTTGTGTTGATGTTGTTCTGAAGTAATGTCAAATAAATTGTTATGCTAAAGTTATACAGTAATTTTTTAAAATATTTATTCTAATCAACTCTATTTAACATTAAGTTCAAGTATCTCATGGATTCTCTCAAATAGAATTCTATCCATTTTTGAATTGTTACATCTCAACCACACATTTAATATTCTTTTTTCTTTATAATATTATATCTCTTTTTTCGTCTCTCATGTTTATTGGACACAAACTCAAATAAATATATTTGGGCACATACACAAAGCCAAGAAAAAATTAAAAGAAAATAAAATGACAATATAGCAAATGATGTGACTAAATACTTTTTATTTAATTTTATGTGAGTTTGTTTAAATAATGTTTATTTGAGGTTGTGTCCTTGAAAAACTTTTTCGAAGATGTAACAATCGAGTAAAATAAAAATAATTCCACTTGAAAATCGATTCCCTTCGGACGCCATCCATACTCACAATTGCATATTCCATTTCGAAGCATCACCAACTTGCTATTGAATGTTGCCATTGAAGTTATCTTCACAAGAGATGAAGTTGTTGTTTTTGTTTATTCTTTGTTTCCCAACTAGAAAATAGTTAATGAAACCCAATTTTCATTTTATTTTGTGTGACAAAATTTAAACAAGTCTTCTTTATTAAAAAACCAATCACGTGAATAACTCAACTTATCTAAAAAAACCACGGGAATTAGTAACTATAACTAGTCTAGTTACTTAGAACCCAACCAGTAAAGATGAAGTCACATGCTTCTCTCTTCCCTATACAGATATCACTCAACACAAACAGTCAAACCTCATCTGACGCTTCACAATCATTCTCCCATTCCCACCAAAAAGTAACCTTATTGGGTCCCACACACCCCATCCCTCTTCCCTCCTACTCCACGTGTTTCCCATTCATTGGCGGTACCCAACACATTTCCCTCATTATAATATTCCAATAAAGTTCAACCCGACCCGACACAGTCAATACCCGGTCAAGCTACTTCTGCATCGGGCTCCGGAAATAAACCAGTATCTATCTCCACGTGGCAATCTATAATTGGAGAACCCACTGGAATCCAAGGACACTTTCTCAGTTTCTCGTTTATTTAACTACCTCTACGGTTTTCTTCTTCCTTGCTCAAACACATTACTCTTCACCAACAGGGTCATAGTTGGAAGAAGAAAAAATAGCAAAAAAATGGCGCGAAATGCTTTATCATCTGTTACCACATTTCACGTCCTCACCATACTCATCCTCTTGCTCCGAACAATCGCCGCTGGTCATGACTATCACGATGCTCTCCGTAAGAGCATTCTTTTCTTCGAAGGACAACGCTCTGGCAAACTCCCCTCTGATCAGCGTCTTCACTGGCGCCGTGACTCTGGAATTTACGACGGCGCAACCGCCGGAGTAGGCTACATTTCACACAGTGCTCTGTTTTGACCTACATTGCGTTGTTTTTTTATTTTTTTGTTGATTTGTTGTTTCAGGTGGACTTGACCGGAGGTTACTACGACGCCGGCGACAACATAAAGTTCGGGTTTCCGATGGCGTTTACAACGACGATGTTAGCTTGGAGTGTGATTGATTTTGGAAGAGTAATGGGACCTGAGCTAGGTAACGCGTTGAAATCAGTGAGATGGGGAACGGATTATCTTTTAAAGGCGACGTCAAAGATAGGTTCCGGCGTGGTGTTTGTTCAAGTCGGCGATCCTTTATCGGACCATAACTGTTGGGAGAGGCCGGAAGATATGGATACGTTACGCACAGTTTACAAGATCGATGGGTCCCATCCAGGATCTGACGTGGCAGGTGAAACCGCCGCTGCACTTGCCGCTGCTTCCATTGTGTTCAGATCACGTGATCCTGCTTACTCTAAATTGCTTCTCAATCGTGCCGTTACGGTGCGTCGCTTTCATTCCCATTCCATACAATCTTCTCTCTCTTTCACTATCCTTTCTTTTCTTCTTCTTTTTTTAATTATTTATTATTTTTATGATTGATGAAAAACTGAAAAAAGCAATATTGTTTGGCTTTAATTGAAAACTAGCAAAACCGTGGTAAATTTGAAAAGTGGTTTGTAAAATCACTTTTTTTGTGCCCGTTCCTAGCACTTTACCGGGAATTTAATTTCACTTTTTACTTTTACTACTTTTCTTTTTTCTGTTATGAATGACGGAGTTAGTTGGTACAGTTATTTATGCATTTAATAAAATTTTCCGTTAAAATATAGTAAGAAAATGACCGTTGATGGTGGTGAGTGTGTGTGCAGGTGTTTGAGTTTGCTGACAGACATCGTGGTGCATACAGTAACAGCCTACGCCGTGCAGTGTGCCCATTTTACTGTGATGTAAACGGTTATCAGGTACTGTATTTTGAGAGTAACATAACAGAACAATACCCTCCCCTCTGTGATGGTACTATTCAGTAGGAGTATTTAATACTTACCGCATTACGTTTTTCTCTATAAGATTAATATTTAATTAATTGGAAAATCACTTATGGTTTTAGGATGAGTTGCTTTGGGCTGCAGCGTGGTTGCACAAGGCCTCGCGTAGACGTCTATACAGAGAATACATTATTCGTAACGAGGTTGTTTTGAGAGCTGGTGACACCATTAATGAGTTTGGTTGGGACAACAAGCATGCTGGGATTAATGTCCTCATTTCTAAGGTACATTCATTTTACAATTAGTATAGTAAGATCCTGTTGAACCAATACTAAGTACTACAGTATTTTAGGAAATGCCTTATTATTTAATTGAAGTGTGTTATTTTAATACGTTATCATTTGGTATGTGTGTGGGTGCTTATCGAAGTTTTTTGTTTGTCTTGTATGTGTTGTTTTTGTTCCTATTGTCTCGCATTCCCCGTTAGGCATGTGGGAGCGCATCTAGTGATAAAGTTCCCTTATCACGTGGTCTGTGCAATGTGATGCACTTTCTCCAATTAGGACTCTATTGGTCCATTCCCAATACGTATAGGCCCGTTTAGATTTTTAAAAAATGGATTTTCCTTTGTATTTTTAAAAATAGATGTTTTTTAAATTTACTCAAAAATAGTAAAAGTTATTTCAAACTCATTTGATATAAATTAAAAAAGAGATTTTAACATTCACTAACTTAAATATTTATTGTTTGAGATTTTACATAGTAAAAATCACATGTTTTTTCAAAATGACATCTTTAAAAAATGATTTTTATGAAAAGCTATTTGAAATAACTTTTTTTTGTAGAGATTTTTTTCAAAATTTTAGTATCGAAAAAAATTATAACCAAATGATGAAATACTTAGAATGACATTATAAGATAAATTATTTAAACAGATTTTTCATTTAAAGTTTTCCTTAAAAATTTCTTTGTTAAAAAAAATATAACAAAAACACATTACACTACCAAAATCTATTTTAAAAAAAACCTATAACAAACGGGCCCATAATCATATATTCATCACTACAAGCAAAACACTAAAAAAGAGCATTTCACTTGAATACCATTAATTATTCTCACACCAAATGCATTGTGTTTCTTCTGTAAAATGATTTTGCTAAAAATATGAAGTATATGAGTTCTTATCTTGAACTTGATTAGATAAAAAAGTAATCCGCTTGTAGTAAATCGGTTATATTAAGTAAACTAAGTGTGTGTTTGGTTTAACTTTGGATATAATTGATTTTGAGAGAATTGATTTATGTTTGGATACAATAATGTAGAATTGATTAAACATAATGGATGTTGTTTGGATAGTTTTGATCAAAATAGTTTTTGAATGTATAATTACTAAAATGGACATAGCTAAATACAAATAAATGGACATAGTTGAATGTATATGTAGATCAATACTAAATGCAGATGTATTATTTAATTTAAATAAATAATTTTTTCTATATATTAATTTAAAAATAATAAGTACGATCATTAAACTAAAAAATTTTGATAAAATATTTGTTCTATGTATTTTATATTTTTTGATAAAAATATATTTAAGTTAAATAATAATGGAGCTGGTTGCCAAAAATGATAAAATATAGCGTAAAAAAAATACAGTAAATTTGGACGGAAAAATCGTAAAGAAAAATTCAAAACTTGGTAACTCATGACCATAAACATTTGATGGGGCTAATTTGATTCGTTAGATTTTTTGATTAAATTTGGTTCATCAAATTAAATACAAACAAAAAAGAATGAGATAAAGGACAATAAAGGAAAAGAATGGTTGTAATAATTAAAATATAAAATTTAATGGAGAATCGATTATTGTAAACTCAAAAGTTAGGATATGTAGCTTTAACCAAAATTGCTTTTGAAGGATGTAGAAGCTAAACTAAACAGGGCTCCAGTTCAATTATTTCTTCTATTAAAAAAAGAGTAAAATGAGGTTCAATAATGTACAAGAGAATAAAGTATTTTTAATTTGACTTTATCTAATTGGTGGGTCACTTGGAATCTATGACACGATGAAGAGGTTGTGTGCAACTGTGCATATGCATGGTACAACAAGAAAGGGAATGTGAGTACAGATTGGATTTATTTGCTTTAATTTTAGAAAAGCTTTATCCGTTTGTTGATGATTGGTATTGAAAGTCAAGATAGCAATGAGAAAAGGGACTTGTGAAATGCTGATAATTGAATTTGCACATGATGGGAATTTCATTCTTGAGCTTCATGTGGGCACCGTTTTTGTTTATTATTCAAGCAAGACATTCCGTGATAATTGGAACTTTGGATCTAAATTGTGTATGCTTATGCCATTGAATTAATTTATGAGATTGATTGATATCAAGGGGCAATTTTGTCTTTAAAACTTGAAGGACTAGAATTTGGGTGGAATGTATTGTCGCTTTAATCTGAACCAAACTGGGTGGCCAAACTCTTTGCCCTCCATATCGTAAACATTTGGAACAAAAAGTCTCACCCCTTAATTATTTTCATTTAATTTTTTTTAGTACTGCACTATGCATGTGCACCTCACCTTTATTTTCTGCACAACTTCACTTTCTTTCAGGGATAGAGTACTCTGTGACTTCCTTTTTTAAGCCCCTATCAACATCATATTTCTTGCATTCTTTTCTTGTAACTCACCATTGTGGTAACTTGTTTTAGAGAAATAATATTTGTACAACCATTATGTGATAACTTTTGGACAACTTTCTTTCTCATATTCACATGACATTCTTATTCTCTCTTCATTTTTCTCTCTCATTGTTTTTGGCCAATAAAAAAAGAGAAAAAAGTTGTCACCAAAGTTGTCATCAATTAGATGTACAAATATCACTGCACTTTTTTATAATCAACCTTTCCCTTGCTGTCACTGCTCTGTAACTCTGAAATTTATACATACACTGTACAGTACATTTTATACATACTACTAGTACATTATACTCTTTAAGAAAAGCAAACCCTAGAAAAATGTTAACTATCACAAAGTCATTGGGTTTTGTACTGTATCCTGTTAGGTCACGGGTTCAGCTCATATACAAATCTTTAATATATAAAAAAGCCATCAATAAAATATGAACATTATGTTATCTTGTGCAGGAGGTGTTAATGGGAAGAGCAAACTATTTTTCTTCGTTCAAGCGAAACGCAGATGAATTTATTTGTTCAACATTGCCTGGATTTTCTCACGCACAAGTTCAATATTCCCCAGGTATATATTCCCTTCACTGTGTTTTGTTTTGCCCCTTTATTTTTGACTTTTGAGAAAGGTGATTCTCCGTGATTATAGCATTTAAATAATGAATATGATTAATGAGACCCATGTGTCCATGACCAAAGGCCTAAGCCATCATTAATGTTTTTTCTTTTTGCAAGGAAAAGCCTTAGATTGAGTGTTTGTATGTATAACTACAATGTTCTCCCTATTTAGTATTGTGCACAGTTATTATTGCATAGACGGCAATGTTGGTAGCCACAGTGTTTGTTTGTTTCTTTCCTAAATAACTCAAAACTTCCTCTTTTGTTGGTTAATGTAAAAAAGGTGGGCTTATCTTCAAGGCTGGTGGAAGTAACATGCAACATGTAACGTCCTTGTCCTTCCTGTTACTAGCTTATTCCAATTACCTAAGCCATGCCAATAAGGTTGTGCCATGTGGTGACACCACTGCAACCCCTGCTTTACTCAAAGGCCTTGCCAAACGCCAGGTCAGCTTCATTTCACCGTTGATTAATTCTTTGGGACCAATTTCTTGTTTTCAACATCAGACAAAACTAACGGCTAGATTTTGTCTTCATGACATTGAACTCATTGAAGTAAAATAAAATGACATCAACACGTGATATATAAACAAAGTTGGTAACGTTATTCTAATAATTCACACTACATGTGAATGTAAATGCTAACGTTGCTTTCATTTACTGCTAGGTTAACTACATTCTTGGGGATAACCCTTTGGGAATGTCCTACATGGTTGGTTATGGTGCACGCTACCCACGGAGGATACACCATAGAGGAAGCTCCATTCCCTCAGTTTCAGCCCATCCAGCCCACATTGGATGCAAAGCTGGATCTCAATATTTCTTCAGCCCAAACCCTAACCCAAATGTCTTGGTTGGAGCTGTAGTTGGTGGGCCTACCAACACTACAGATTCGTTCCCTGATTCTAGGCCTTTCTATCAGCAGTCTGAGCCCACTACATATATCAATGCACCACTTGTGGGTCTGCTCGCTTTCTTTTCAGCTCATCCTTGATGTTGCACATGTATAATCTAATATATAATATATCTACGTGGTGGGCAAAATGGTCACCCTGTATTGTTCTTGAAAAGGAAAAAGAAAATGGGGAAAAATGTCAATTATCATGATTTGAGGTTGTTTACTAGTTTCTATCAATTAAGTGTAGCAAAATTGCAATCTGTATACTAATTGATGACGATTTTATGAAGTGGCAAGTCTATATGAAAGTTAATGATCTACCATGGTTAAAAGTTTGTTTTTTTTAATTTTCTTGAGTAACTTCCTTATTCACGTTTAGCCGTTGAAACCTTAAGAAAGGTAGTACAAAAAAATAAAATCTATTTAAATAGTTCTGTCACTATTAGCTCCTTTTCTTCTTCCATGTTCTTGATTTCTAGCCATTATATTGGTAGTTTATAGAAACATTCATAGTGAAACAGATTCTTCATTCTTGACAACACTTAATATTGGCAACCATTGCATAAGATCGTTAAGAGCAACTTCCTTCCCAATCAACAATAGTTACTGAAATATTTTAATAAGAGCAATACTAAATACCACTACTACTTACTTTTCCCACGAAGGCATCACGATTTTGCAATCAACCAATTAAAGGCATGCATCAGCGTCAAATCACGGTGGACAATTAGGTAGTTAGTGGCTGGACATGTATGTGTTCTTTTTGCCTCTTAAGATTTGTTAATGAATGATTCTTAGAAATAAATTCATGGCACTACACATATTTTTCTCACAAACTCAATGATTGACAAATCTGGACCATGCGGAGTACTAGTATACCGACTCTTTTTGTTTGGGGTACAATGTATACCGAGTCTTTATTTCAGTAAATTCATGTCACTACACATATTTTCCTTTTTCTTTGATTTACCTTTGTTTTATGATGTCTGTTTGAATTGTCGTTAATTACATGTTTGATCATTGATGGTTTATTGCTAAGATATAATGATAAAATAATTGTAATTTATTTGACTATTGATGGTTGCGGATGAGCCTTACACAGATTACGTTGATACTATGTGAACAAGAAGAACTATGGCCAACCGAGGTTGTTATGAAGACCAACAATCTATATTGCTTCATATTCTTTTTTTATGTTAAAAGTATGAAAACAAAACCCAGGTCAGACTCTTTCAAAAAAAAAAAAAACTCAAATCGGTTGCTCCAAAGATAATAGAAGTTTGATTTCTGCTCTTTACCCAGCACAAAACACTCGCACCCTACAGTCATGCCCAAATTGCCCTTGCGCATCTTAAGTAACGTTGTGCAACTTAACTCACGCAGCGTGAGTTAAGTAACGCAGAGTTACTGTTTTCGTACAAAACCCATCAGTCCATACTCCAAGCACCATTTTCTTTCCCTCCACCTCCAAAAACCCAAAAAGTGCGAATTTTTGGTTCAAAATCCTCATCCAAAACCATTGCAAATCGTCAGGAAGCAAATTTCTATGCTCATCAAGCATCAAATATCAGGTATTGTATCATCAAAACTCATCTCATTTTGCTGGTTTTTGTGCTTGGTTCGTCTGTTTTTCGTAGGCAGTAGGGTTTTGTGCGCACGTTAACTTGCGTAAGGATTAAAGGCTGCGTGACTTAAGTCACGCAGGAGTTAAAGTGTTGCGGGACTTAAGTCACGCCACTGCAGGGTCCTGTTTTTTGATTTTTTTTGAGCCACTTTTGTTCTAGGTTAACTTGTTCCACAAGTAATTTATTTATTCATTTATTCTTCATTTGTTATTTTTTTTCTTCAATAGATATATAGTGAGATGGTTGACAATGCGGCGGGTGATGACGTTGAACCGAAACCGGCCAAAAATGAAGCTTCCAGTGATGCTTCCGGCGATGTCAAACCAACCGTTAATGTGAAACCATTTAAAGTCAAAATTTCATTTCAAGCTCGCATTAGTAAAATTGAAGAACCTAAACCGGTACCTATCAGTGTTGTTTGTGAAGGTCGCAACACCGCCTCATTTTTTACAACAAATGCAAGATGGAGAGAGCGACAAGAGTTGCTTGATTGGGTTCGTCGATAAGGGGTAAGGGCCAGATTTAGTGTTTGTATAGATAAATCCGTTATAAAAAGGATGTACTTGACGATGCAATGTGAAAGGAGTGGGATATACAAGCCACCTAAGACAAGGAAGAAACCGAACCTTGAAGGCACCTGCTCAAAGAAATGTCATTGTCCGTTTAGGTTGAAAGGTTTCTTTGATAAGGAAACAAATGATTGGTGGCTTGCAATGCTTTGTGGAATGCACAACCATGACTTTGGATGAAAAGTTATCAGGACACCTTATTGCGGGTAGACTTAGTGCGGATGAGAAGAAAAAAGTTATCGACATGACAAAGAGCTTGACGGTGCCTCAGAATATTCTCACCAATTTGAAGCAAAATAACAAAGATAGTGTGACAATTATCAAGCAAGTGTACAATGTGCAAACAAGATGGCGCAAGGGGGAAAGAGGTAACATGACGGAGTTGCAATACTTGATTTCGAAGTTAGTGGAGCATAAATACGTCTATTTCACAAGATGCAATAGTAACGAAACCAATCTTGAAGACATATTTTTTGCTCATCCGGAGTCAATTAGATTGCTTAACACTTTTCCGACCGTTTTGGTCATGAACTCCACTTACAAAACCAACAACTACTAAATGCCGTTGTTTGAGATAGTTGGTTGCACCTCTACAAAAATGACGCATTCCGTTGATTTCGCCTTTCTTCACTTTGAACTAGAGGATAACTTTACTTGGGCACTTACGATGGTGAAAGGTCTTATGTCCTTAAAAGACAACATGCCTAGGGTGATTGTCACCGACAGGGATGGTGCTTTGATGAATGTCGTTGGCACAATTTTCCCTGAAACATACACCATGCTTTGTTTTTTTCATATTGGGAAGAATGTAAGGGCTAAGTGCATGACGGATTGTAAAGTTCACCCAAAGCTAAGGGTGCAAAAGTTGACAAGAAATAATTGAAGAAGAACAAGGTGAAGAATAAAGAGGTTGTTGAGAAAGTCGTGATCGCTTGGTGAGAGTTGGTCGAATCTCCTACGGAGGAATCATATGCAAGTAATTTATTGAAATTCAAAGAGGTATGCATGCCATTTCCAGAATTCATAACATATGTTGAAACCACGGTTTTGAACCTTAAGGAAAAATTTGTGAGGGCATGGACGAATAAAGTCTTACATCTAGGGTGTAGAACCACAAAAATTGTTGAATCGGCTCATGGAGTGTTGAAAAAATATTTGAGGAGTAGCGTGGGTGATTTGGCATCATGTTGGGATGAAATAGACAAGATGTTGGCCGTGCAATTTGGTGAGATACAAGGAAGTTTTGGGAGGAACAAAACGGTCTTGGAACACACATACAAAAACATCAAGACGATGAGAGAGTTGGAGGGTTATGTGTCTAGACGGACATTGAAATTTATCTATGATGAATTGAAACGCTCCAAGACATTCGCCTTTGATAGGGAAGATTGTGGTTGTGTGAAAAAGACATCGTACGGATCACCTTGTGCATGTATTATTGCCATGAAGAGCAACCAAAAATTGCCTCTTGTCTTGGATGATATATACCCTCATTGGAAAAGGTTAAGTCTACAAGGAGAAGATATTGATGATGATTTTTCCGTGATGGAAGAGTGGAATGGCATTCAAGAACGTCTCAAGACGCCCTTACAATATGAAACTCTACATCAAAGAGATGATGCGTCAAATAGCATTTTCGGAAACCACAAATTTGTGTCCACCTTGAAGAAAGGCGGTAACCAAGGGAGCACCTAAAAGGAAGAGGACTGCACTCAAAGTGTCATCAACGGGTCGAATCCCCTCTAGGTGGGAGACTATTGATTTTGAAAATCCGGATAATCAACCTTCATAACCAAAGAGGTTACTTCCAAAAAGGAAAGATACACGCCTTGGCACTTAATCCCGCTCACTAGCTTCATCCTCTACTTCAAAACCGTTTCAGAATATCCCATACATTTCACAAATTCCAAATATCACGAGGCCTTTTTTTGAAGAAATTGTGAATGTTAAAGGGGATGGTCATTGTGCATTCCGGGTGGTAGCTAGGCACTTAGGGATGGATGAGGAAGATCATGTATTGGTTCGTCAAGCACTTATTCAAGAGTTGAGAAATCATAAGAGTGACTACATGCCGATATATGACACGGAGGAGCGTTATAACAAAAT
>Ga0315914_1004940_pt1 | contig 19692 bp, 16 predicted proteins | sample MpolenodulesMG_FD_203920 | JGI IMG/M metagenome (GOLD analysis project Ga0315914, IMG submission 203920) | Medicago polymorpha root nodule microbial communities from Los Angeles, California, United States - elongated nodules | ecosystem: Host-associated > Plants > Roots > Nodule | place: USA... | reverse complement strand
GACTTGGAACTTTTATTGGTATATGTGCAATTAGTGGTGCCTTTGGAGTTGCAGATGCTCATGTTCAAGGTGGAATGGTGGGAGACTTGTCCTACATGAAGCCAGAATTTATTCAGGTCAGCTATACCGATTATAGTTCTAAACTGCGAATTATAATTGAATTTGTGGTTACAAACGCTGCATTTTACGCAATATCAAGGTTTGCAACGTAATTACAACCACAATTTTACCTCTGTTTGATTCTATGTTTGGACCTAGTCAAACGTGGTTTGACCATAAATTGTTATGTTTTTTTCTAGACTTTATGATTGATTTGAAACTTAAATCAATTTTACGTAAAAGCTAATAATTATGATCTAAACTATCCTAACATAAATTGATAAAAATCATATTTATGTTAATGTATTCTAACATAAATCATTTTACGTTCAGTCAAAATCAAATTGTCATCGCATAATCAAACATACGCTTATCTATGATACTGATATCTGTGGTTTTTAATGTTACAGTCTTTCCTATGTGGTTTGGCAGCATCTGGTGCATTAACCACTGCTTTAAGGTTAATTACAAAAGCAGCATTTGATAATTCTAAGGATGGTCTTAGAAAAGGAGCTAGTAAGTTCAACTTTTCTTTTTCTTTTTCTACAGACACCAGTAACCTAAATTTCATCTAATTCATTTAGATTATATGATTATGATGATGTTCCAATTATTGTTTGTTGCTATTGAAATATTCATAATATAATTATGACCATTTTCCTCAGTCTCTATCCTATTTAGTTGTTAATATATTTACTTTTATTGCAGTTCTATTCTTAGCCATATCAACATTCTTTGAGCTTCTATGTGTTCTTCTCTATGCATTTGTTTTTCCTAAAATACCAATTGTGAAGTACTACCGTACAAAAGCAGCATCAGAAGGATCCAAAACTGTTTCAGCTGATCTTGCAGCTGGTGGCATCCAAACAATACCTAAAGAAGTACTATTTCTTTCTTCTGTTTTAGTTTCCGATGTGTCTCAAACTTTCTCATTGTTTATGATGATTCACCTTATAATGTGACAATAATTTCCCTTTTTTCAGGACGAGGATCATGCACACAAACAAGAGAGGAAGGGAAACAAGGAATTGTTTTTTGAAAACATTGATTATTTACTTGATATGTTCCTAATTCATGCATTGACACTATCTATTGTCCCTGGATTTCTGTCTGAAGATACTGGAGCACATAGTTTAGGAACATGGTATGTTCATTGCTACCAGCATTCTAAATCTTTGGTAATTTTACCATTTTATTTTAATTTCAAATTTTTACTTTTTACGAATCGAAACAACATGGACCGACAAGACCACTATTTCAAAATGAGACATAAAACAATAAAATTCATAAAGATGTGTACTCTGTAATTATATATGTAATACTGAGGAAGTTGTGTTTTTATTTGTCTTAGGTATGCTCTTGTGTTAATTGCAATGTACAATGTGTGGGATCTAATAGGAAGATACATCCCACTCTTTGAATTTTTGAAATTGGAGTCACGAAAGATGATCACGGTAGCAATACTATGTCGTTTCTTACTTGTTCCAGCATTTTATTTCACTGCAAAGTATGGTGATCAAGGTTGGATGATAATGTTGACATCATTTTTGGGGCTATCCAATGGTTACCTCACTGTATGTGTTATGACATCTGCTCCCAAAGGTTATAAGGTAAGACCTTGAGAGCATATTATAGTAGTGTTTAATTTGGAACCAACTCTAGGAATTTCTAGCATCCACGCATTTGAGATATTGGTGACTGTTCGATCAAAATCGGATAGTCTGGACCGTTCGGTTTTGATTGAACGGCCACCAATATCCTTAAAGCATAAATGCCAGATAACTATACTATATGGAATCAAAATTCACATTAATATTTTATATTTTGATTTATTGTAGGGTCCAGAACAAAATGCCTTGGGAAACCTGTTGGTGTTGTTTCTACTAGGAGGTGTTTTTGCAGGGGTGACACTAGACTGGTTGTGGTTGATAGGCAAAGGTTGGTGAGATCTCAGTTAGCACAAGGTAAAGGAATAGTTGTGATTGAAGCTATCATTGTAAAAAAGGAAATTGGTGTCATTTTTCTAGAGATATGATATGGTTAAATGGCACGACAAAAAGGTGTATGTGTCATTTAAACAAGGAAGGGGATGTATGTGCAATTTTTCTAGTAAATAAAGGTTACGTAGTGTGCATTTTAAAAATAAAAGGAGTGTCTGTTTCTCCATGGTAGATTTATAGGAAGTAGATTCATTACCATGTCCAAGGTAATAATAGTAAAAGGAAAGCAATCACTTCTAGTCCCAAATTAACACAAAATTCGTTGAAGTATGATGAGGAGATTTCAATTTTTTTTATAATTTCATTATGTATTGGTGTGTTTGTGTTGACTTTACTGCTTTAGCGGTGTACCCGTTCGTCAGTAATCTAATATGAACACGTTTTGTGTTTAGATTAGTAACCTACATATTCCTAGCAACTTGATGAGTAATATAATAGTCATTGCTAAGTTTATTAAACTATATATTAGATAGTTGCTATCAACTTTATTTTTTTTAGTGTGTCAAGTATCGAACCTAGATCACTTAAGTTGAATAGCAAATTTTCGACTAAGTTATTCTAGGATAACCGGCTATGATCAAGTTAGTTAAGAGTCTTGAATATTAATCCATAATTAGAATAAGAGTTAGTTGCATAGTTAGTTGAGTTTGTTACTTAACTAACAAGTAACCACTATAAATCAGTTGTAATCACACTCTTTCATTCACTAATGAGAATTGATACAACACAGATACTTTCTCTGAATTTCATCATCAATCTCTCTTCTTTACCATTATATTCACAAAATGCTTGTCTTGCAAGAAACACAATAGCTGCGCTAACAAAGAGTATGTTAGCCCCAACTATTTTCATCAGATTTTAGCTCATATAGAGCTCTTGTTGTGGCATCACATTCAACTAATATAATTCAGTTGAATTTCTATTTTCTGCATTCTCCTTTAAGGAGAACATCCTGATTTATATCATAATTTGGTCATTAAATCCATATCATATTTGAGAAGTTTGGACTAAAAATTAGTTACTGATCCACATTCATCTAATTGAAGGTGTAGGTCTAAGGGTTTTGACCTCTTAATTTTAACACCTTCTGACAGAGTTTATTTGCTAAATTTTGAGCTTTTTTTTTTTTTTTTGGGAAATTTTGAACTTATGTTCTCTTCTTCGGGAGGTCCTAATGTTTAAACAAGACATCATAACTATGTTGGCATCTCTCGTTGCACAGCTATCATTTGCATCATTCTAAAAATATTATTAAAATAAAAATGAAGATATCATATATGAATATCTTTTTATAACAAGCAAATATACACTAGTGCTAAAAAGTTTATACGAAAAGAGACTTGAAAAGAGAGGCTCGTGACAAAAATGGACAAAACTCAAACAGACATCTTTGTCTCTTTGCATATACTTGTTCTGTTGTCCAATAATAATAGTTTCACGTGACTGACACAAACAACCCATGTAGTAGACCCTTCAGACACAAACCACAATGATTTGGGTCCCAATCATAATAACAATCATTCTCCAAAAGAATTTAATCAACGGTGAAGATGATGTCTCACTACTACTTGTGTGATCAAATTGCATTGAATCAACGGCTAAGGGCATGTTCTCTTGGTCTGGACTACACTTTATATCGTGTGGATGAGCACTGTACATTACTGCACGTAACACTGCTGATACTGTTGGTATATACAATGTCTTGTTCCTCCCTAACAGCCATGTTAGTGCCATCAATTGACAATCCCGGTTGTACATTTTTCTTTCTCTGTCACTCTCCTTGGTATCCTTCTTGTGAACTTTCAACTGCACCCCTCAACAATCAAAATCCGAAATTAACAAAATATATGTTTACATGAGCGATGAGTTAAGCAAAATTAAGCAAACAACGTGATTTTGTACAAAAAATCATAGTGGTTCACCGTAATTTTAACGCACCTAGAGTAATACCAAAATGTGGTGTCACATTTTGATTTTCACAATTCAGTGTCAATTCAAACATGTACTAAGATAACGATAAAAAATATAAGTTACGGGTGTGACTTTCGATCATGTTCAGTTGATTTACTTGGTTGAACCACAATTGAAATGTATAACAAATAAGCAAAAAAAAAATATTTAAAAGAAAAACGAGATTGGTCCAACCAAACTGCAATGTAATCGAAATTAAACCAACGAACAAACTAATATGCCCCTGTTCAACAGATTGAAGCAGCTAACTCGATCGGTCTAATTTTTAAAATATTGGTTTATATATAATGTGTAATTAATTAATTTACCTTTTGTAATGCAGCAAGACAATTGGTGCAACCAGCATAAGAAGAGTTACGACAATTTTTCTCCAAGTCACGAACAGCAGCAGTAGGAGTAGCTTTATGAGAACCAGATACATTGTGAACCATAGTAGAAACAGAAACATTAAAAGCAGTGGGACAATTTAGTGAGCTTATTTGATGAAGCCTAATTCCACAGAAGCATAATATGGCATCACAACTAGCATTTGGTGTCGGGATTATAATGTTCCGGTTGCGAAGCGAGTCTTGAAGGGAGTTAACACACTTCTGAGAATCATCCGGCATCATCGGAAGATCAACTGAATTTTCCGATGGTGGAGGAGAAATCTCTAATGCTCTTCGTGCGTGAGCTGTGAAGAGCCAGGCCGCGAGTACCGGACAGCATCGACTTCGGTCGAGGTTGTTTCCACAAGCGTCGTTGACACCGCCGAAGAGTTCGTTGGAGAGGTCTAGTTTGCATATTTGGGATTCTGTTGGAGTGGGAAATGAAGGGAGTGTGTTTGAATGTGAAATGTGTGAAATTGATGTAAAAAATACAAAGAAAGCTATAAAGAAAGTTAATGATTGCATTTTTTGGTATTATGTTGAGTTTGAATATTGAGTTGAGTTTAGACTTTGGAGTAGTGGGTGAAATGCTGGGAAATTTGTTTGGTTTTGGTACATAACTTGGATTGGGTAATAATAGCATACGGATGAAATGAGAGTTGATATGGTTCACAAGGTTTTGAAAGCTTTGAAGAAAAGTATGTCAGAGAATTTGACAGTTTGTGGTGTCCTTTTCACTTTTTTTTCACTTGTTTTTTTCTTTCTTGTGTGTCATTGTTATTTCTTTTCATCATATTTTGATGTATGTTACTATTTTACCTTGTTTGATTTTGATTGCAAGTGGCATTTCCTTTTTAACCCTTTGTATTTATAGTTTTCGCTTGAAATTTTATACCAATCAGAACTTTGATACATCTGTGAATCAATGTCTGTCTTCAAGTCTTTGTTTTTATATTCTTTTTGGATTATGTTATATTTTTTGATTGGTTAACTTAGTCCTAAACAACACTACACCACCAAAAAAATAAACACCTCTCGTATTCGTAGTGAGTAATGAATGAAGCTCAGCCGATGGATCAAAAAGAGTCACATACCACTACTCGACTATGCTCCAAGCTTGGAGAAATAATCGGTAAACATATTACCTTCCCTAAGAATGTGATGCATTAAGAAACTCAATGATTATCGATATAATTTTTTATCACCGCTATCTCATTGCCATAACGGTGCTTCGAAACATCCGCAAGCTGCATCGGGTGGATAGTTGCAAAGAGTCAATGTAACAGATAATATTCCTTAAACTTGCCTCCAAACACATTCAAATCCCGTGCACCAAAGCCATGATCTCGCCATGGAGGCTAATGGAATAGCCAATGTTACCGTGGAAGCCACATATATAGCCTCTGTTGGAATTCCTAATCAAACCACCAAACTCTGCCATACCTAGATTGGTTTGGGAACGGCCATCGAAATTGAAAACACAACATTGAAGTGGTATGATCAAGAGGTACTAGAAGAGGACTCATGATCAAATGACAAACCGATGTAGCTTGGTTTACAAGTAAACAAACAATGAAACAAAATTTCAGATCCAATTTCACAAATAGGGTAAAGTGTGTCCAAGAAAATACCTATGTGATTCAAGATGTATCTAGTGAGAATTGCATCACTTGCCGAAGAAAGAACTGAATGTTGGATGGGATTTTAAGCTTCCATAACCCTGTCCAAGAAACCACAGTTGAGGTTGGGGGTGCCTCTTCATGATTTAACCAAGAATATCCATACTTAGCACTATTAATTTCCCATGTACAATTACTCCATATCCGATTATCAATCACATTGTCTACTAGGAGGGGTGTTGTTAGAGCAATTTTTCTCGGACTTTTAGAGGCAAAGTGATATAAATTCTCTGCAAATTTAAGTCTTTTCTTGTAAGTATGTATTTGATTTGAAGATCAACATCGTGTGTTTGTACAAGAGTACCTAAAAAACTAAAATAAATTGAAGAAAATGTAAGAAAGGAGGTGAAGAAGAATGAAGGAAAATGTTGAAGATCCAAGCCTTTTTATAGCCTAAAACAAGTCCTAGGTTATTTGGAAGTCAAGGAAAACGTGTTTTTCATTCAAAACTGTCCAAAAAACGCATTAAAACTCCACTAACCGGCCAAACCTTTGGTGAAACGTCACCGTCCAAAATGTTACTGAGGTGTTCCGGATTTTATAATCCGGATAGCATGAAGTTTTTCCGGATTTTAAAGTCCGAACTTCATCAGGCCCTTTTATTTGGAGCGTTTTCTTGGCGAATGGTTTGGAAAAAAATAGAACAAAGATACATAACATAAAAAGAAGCAACATAAGACAAATAAAAAGTTAAAAAAAACCATAATAACATAAATGATGAAAGTTTAAATGATGAACATCTTTGACGTAAATTAAAACATAATGAAAGTTTAAATAATATATATTATTCAAAACATAATGCAACAACTTAATTCAACAACACATAACTAACACGCAATTAAAACAACATAAAACATGTGATTAATTAAAACATAGCACATTATCATAGATCATCTAAACTAATTTCTTCGTCTGGTGGTTCTAGGAGTGCCCTGATCTCTTCGTAGTTCCTGGGCCGGATCAAACTTTTTAGAATTTGTTCAGCAGATCTAACCAACGAAGCGTCCAACTCGATCGGTCCTCTAGTATTGTGCTAACCAAAGACAGAGAACATGGTTCTCACGTCGTTGTCGTTCGTTAGTTTCATCCGGCTGAGTCGGACAATGGACATCGATATTCAACACCGACCACCCTCCTCGTGTCTCTGTGGTTGAGTTGACGGTTGATTTGATCCAGCTCATCCTTCAGCTCGGAGAGGGTGACATCGTTGTGAATCCTAAATAGATGGGGTGGTGTTCCACCGTTGTAGTAGACTGCCGCTAACTTGGTGTACGGATAAAATCCAAAGAGTTCCATGATTTTTCTCTGGTGTATTTTACTTGTAATGAAAACAGGGACCCCTATTTATAGAGGTATCTGAGCGTTGTGGACCACAAAAACTGTCGGTGCAATGCGGGTCACACAAAAGAATCCAATGCTGAAGTAATCCGGATTATAAAATACGAACCATCCATCACCCTACTGAAAAAGGCAAGTTTCGCGTAGATACACCCCAGTATCGTATTTTTCCGAATTATATAATCCGGAAACCATGATGCATTCCGGATTATATAATCCGGACTACACCAGACCATTTTGGCCGGTGTAGTACAACTACACCACAGATTATGTGTCTTTGGTGAACATGTAATTCTTTCTTCTTTTTTTCCCTTATGCGTGTTTCATGTATTGTTGTGAGTTTTATTAATAATAATTTATGTTGACGTTGTGATACTTGCAAGGTGCAGCAACTTTGAAGCAAAAATCCATGTCACAAACGATGGAGAATGGAAACCGTATGTATAGGGAAAAAATTAGAAGAATAATAATGACGTTAACTTGTAAAGGGAGGTTGTTGTCTATTATAGATCTATAAATCTTGAGGAACTCAGTGGAGGTTAGTGTCTACTACAAAATTAGAGGGGTGTTTGTGTTGTTTAGAGAGATCTTAGGGGAGGTGAGTTTCATTTTCACTTTTTTTATTTGATATAGTTTCAATCAACTGGATGTAATCTATTGAAGAAGTTTCGGTTACTAAATGTTGGTACCTAGCAGTCGTAACTAATTGCATATTATTAGTTCAATTTTGGAGTTAAAAAGTTGTATATGATAAAGTTGTCATGCCATTGATGGGTTAAAATTTCTAAAATAGATATACATGTTTAAAAGATAATAAATTATATCAAGAGTAACGTCGGACAATGAATTTTTTTTGTTGAAGAAATCAAAATGGGATATATTAACAGCAGCGGTGAAAACTCTCAAGTACAAGGTGTACTAGAGGAATCACCCCGAAAAGCAAACAGACAATCAAAGTTATTACATCAAAAGGTCAGTCGATACTCAAACAATGAAAAGGATCCGACCACCAACTCTGAGAACCGTACACAAAAGTGGTATTCTTTGCTTTTAACCACCAAAGCGAATGATATTTAACCTTTTCTAAGAGCTGTATAATTGGTGTTTCTATGTTATTAAACAACCTGTTGTTACGTTCATTTCAAACCAGCCACACACAAAGAAGTCAAATTAATTGTAAGAACGACCTACGAGCTATTGAATAACCTGTAGAGTGAGTGAATTGATAAAAATGTTGTGTAATATTTTGAGGGTCTACACCATTTACACCGATCCAAGACTTGATATGTTGCCATAAAGAACCAAAAATCTCGCAATGAAGAAACAGATGGGATGCCGACTCATCAATACTGCACCCCGATACACACCTAGCATCCGCGGCCTGTAGTATACCACGCCTTTGAAGATTAAGTTTCGTAGGTAATCTATCCTTCAGCAATCGCCAAGCAACGATAGAAACTTTCAACGAAACTTGTTTATGCTAGACAAGGTCTACTGTTTCATCAACTTGGGGAAGAACCGTAGATGTCAGAATCTGATAAGAGCCTTTCACTGAAAAACCATCATTAGGATCTGGATCCCACTGCCACCTGTCAGAAATATTAGCCTGTACAACAACAGTGTCAAGTAAAATCCTACACTCCTCTAACATCTCCTCCTCCCACACTCACAGACGTCTCCTCCAACTCCACGCCTCACCACCTTGCTCCCACCCTAGAGAGAACATATCCACCACCGTGCTAAACTTATTTGATGCAAGATCATATAAGCGGGCAAACCTCCTACAAAAAGCAACATCTCCAACCCATCTATCTAACCAGAAAAACGTACTTGTTCCATCCCCTAACACTTTCGACACCCTCTCTACAAACCAACCCCCCTCCTCCTCGCCTACACCATCCCTAATCTTTGCTATCTCCCTCCACCAAGATGAAACACTCCAGCCCCCGACCTCCCTGCCTCCTCACCATATCTCGCCACCAAAACCCTATACCAAAACCCGTCTCTATCCACCAACAACCTCCAACACCATTTACCTAACAACGCTATGTTGAATTCCCTCAACTTCCTCATCCCCAACCCTCCATACTCCTTTTGTAAACAAATAGAGCTCCAAGCAATCCAGGAAATTTTTCTATTATCCTCACTCCCTCCCCAATTTTTTTTGTAAAAATTGATTCAATGAGAGAAATTATACCTGACGGAGCTTTGAAAAAGGAAAGAACATAGACAGGAAGCGAGGTCAGGACTGATTTGAGAAGTACTAAACGGCCCCCGAAGGATAAAAAACGACTTTGCGCCACCCCGCCAATCTAGATTTAATGTTAGACACCACAGGTTCCCAAAACGCCAACCTCTGAGGATCACCTCCAATCGACAAACCAAGATATAAGAACGGAATTTTACCCACTTTACAATTTAATATAGATGCTGCCTCGGTCAACCAAGAGTCTCCAATATTAATGCCTACCAGTAAACTCTTATTAAAATTCACTTTAAGGCCAGACATATCCGCAAACAAAGTCAACACTGCCTTTAAAGAACGCACATTTGCCCAACTCTTTGCACCTAATAACAGGGTGTCATCTGCGAATTGTAGGTGAGACACCTTCACTGAGTTCGATGTTCCAACCCCATATGCCATATACAAATTATTTTCCACCACCGAATTCATCATTACATTCAATCCCTCAACTGCTAGCAAAAAAAGAAAAGGAGAAAGAGGATCCCCTTGACGCAGCCCCCTGTGTAAATGAAACTCATCTGTCGGGCTACCATTTACTAAAATTGATGCAGTTGATGTAGACACACACTCTTTGATCCATTTCCTCCATAGAACCGAAAATGCCATTTTGTTCATTACCGCATCCAGGTATCCCTAATAAACTAAATCATATGCTTTTTCAAAGTCAACTTTAAAAAGCATCAACTCCTTGTTTGATTTTTTGGCCTCATCAACCACCTCATTTGCAATTAGAATGCCATCTAGTATCTGCCTGTCTTTTACAAAAGTTGATTGTGTCTCTGATACAACCCGACCAATTATCAATCTCAACCTGTTAGCTAGCACTTTTGACAATATTTTATACAGACATCCAATCAAAGCAAGGTCGGAAATCATTTAAACGTTGGGGACTGTCAACCTTAGGAATAAGAGCTATAAATGTCGAATTTATACCTCTTGTCAGTTTACCATTCCGGTGAAAGTCTGATATAAATCGCATTACATCGCCTTTGATATCTTCCCAAAATTCCTTACTGAAACCAAGATTCACACCATCTGGCCCCGGACTTTTAAAACCATCGCAATCCCAAACTGCCGCTTTTACCTCACCTTCTGAAAACGGTTTTATAAGTCCAATACCATCCGCATAAGATAAGTTCTTGAACATTAAATTTTCCACCCCCAATTTTAACACATTATGAGTTGCGAAGTGATCTTGGAAATGAGAATAAACTGCGTTCCGAATGGGCTGAACGCCTTCCACAAGATTACCATTTACCATCAGCGAGGCAATTGCATTTCGACACCGACGACTTGAAACAATCGAATGGAAATACTTAAGAGTTAGCATCCCCATCCTTCAGCCAACGGGTCCGAGACTGTTGCCAACTAATGCTAGTACTGACACGGGACAAAGAGTGAATATCGTGCGTTATACCCCGCATCTCCTCTAATTCTTCCGTCGACATCCCCCCTTCCTCCCCTTTTTCATCTAACTCTGACAACCGATTTTTTAAAACCTCAATTTTTCCGGGAAGATTTGTAGCATATACTGAATGCCACTCCTTCAAAGCATTCTTGATTAATTTCATTTTTTCTCGGAGAACATAACTGCCCCACCATTCAACTTGAAAAGAATTCCATTTGTCTTTCACAAACTGCTTGTAACCCGACATATCTTGCCAACATTTCAACATTCTAAGCAGGCGGGGGCCCCAATTTTCCTCGTCCACAGACAACTAAAGAGGACAATGATCAGAGAGACCCCGAAGAAGGGCTACCTGAAAGCAATTAGGCCATTGAAGACACCATTCCTCGGAGAGCAAAAAACGGTCTATCCTGCTCGTAGAAGTACCATCCCCTTTGCACCACGTATACCGCCGACCACACAACGGAAAATCTATGAATCCATTATCTTCAATTAAAAGGTTGAAAAGTTGAAAATCATGAGAGACATTGCTGCCACTATACGACCGACGTTCCTCCACATGACGGACCACATTAAAATCCCCACAAACACAAACCTTCTCTCCACATAACAATTGGAGTCTAGCTTACAAAGACACCCATAGATCCTGTTTTGCTCGAGATTCACGAAGAGCGTAGATATTGAACAAATAAAACTCCTCATTGGTCCGAATAAATCTTCCATGAATTTGAAGCATATGATCTTGACTAACACTTGACCAAACCTCCACTTCCTTAGTGTCCCACAAAGTTAACAACCCCCCGAAGCCCCCACCGATGATCGATAAGAAAAAGCATGATCTAGATCACCGCCGGACAAGAAAAATTGAAATAAGAGAGCACAAGAAAAATTGTTTATCACATGGATCAATTTGCTTGATTTTTGCCAATTTCAAGGAGCATTTTGCATACAAGTGTAAAATTTGAGGTGTGAATGTTACCGTTAAAAGAATCCATACTTTTTTTTGCAGAAAAATAAAAAAGAAAAAAGAAAAAGAGAAGCAATTACCCTCCCTTGACACAACATTACATGTGACAGTGTCACCTAGATGGTTAACAGTCACGTTGTGTTGAATAGCATCGGTAACTAATATAGGTAGAAACTAACAAACATTTAACAATTTTAATGAGAGTTTTTTACTTTTCTCTAATTTGAAGGGGATATTTGCAAGAATTTACAATTTTCATGAGGGTTTTTGCTATTTATATATTGTCTAAACAAAACAGTTTAAAATAATTAATAACGATGATATATGGACAATTGAATTATTTTTTAAATTATAAAAGTAAATTAAAATTGTAAAAAACTTTATTCCAAAACAACTCCATTTTAGAAAGGAAAAAGTTAAGAAAATGGGTGCCTTTTGGCGGTCTTTGTGTTAATTTGAAAATGGGTGTCTTTCATTTGCAAAAAAAGCTTTTTTTATATAAGAATTATTAATACTAATACTAGCTATTTCATTTGAGTCTATTCAGATGAATTTATCTTCTTTTGTAATGATGTAGGTTTTGTGTATATGAGCATAAAGATGCATGTGAAAAAGGGACAAATGATTTATCTGAAACCGAGCGTAATATTAATATGGAAATTCAAATCCACAACATTGATTCTACTTCAAATGATATCTAACTTGATTTTCCTAACCTAAGTTCCCGATCAACCTCTCTGTCAGGCCATGCATCAATAACATTGTCATTACTCCATCATGGCTGCTGCAACAATGTTATATGAATCATTAATGCTACTTATATGATTTTCTTAAACCCTAAGACACATCAGGAAAAAACTCTCGCTTAACCCTGTTGACAAGACTAGCGACAACATTTGTGTTACGGGCTTCAGGTTTGATATGTTTGGCAATTACAAACTGGTAAAACCTCTCGAGGTTACAATCTTCAGCTCTAAATCTATTTCTTAGAATCAAATTGATAGTATGTCATACCTTTTGTTTTGTGTTCCAACGAGAGAAAATTTCGTTACGAATTCTTTTCACTGGATTGTAAGTTGTATGTTGCAATGGTTTCAACCATGTTTGGTGGCATTTGATCTAACCCTAGAGATTCTCAATTAGGTTGCTTTCCATGAAATAATTAATAAGATTTTCAACTAAAAAGTTACTCTATATTAGTCCCTCCATTTCACAATATTAGTCGTTTAAGGTTTGTGCACGATTATTAAGGAAATGATTAATTGTGTTGATTTCAATAGTAAAATTAGTAGTATACACTAAAACACCCTTTTTTAATTGTAGTTAGTGGAGTAGTTAAGTTGGATGAAATTCAATAAATAAGGGTATAATAGTGGGAAAAAATAATAAATGCTGCATTGGTATTGTAAAGTGACAATTATTTTGAGAAAAAGAAAAAAATGCTAAAGAGACGATAATTGTGAGACGGAGGGAGTATCTTTATGATGAATCTCAATTTTATTATAATTTGTTATGAATAAATGTAATTTGATGTCTTATTTTATTTTAAAGGGTTAAATAAGTTTTTTCATCTCTAAAAATGTAACAATTTTTTATTTTAGTCCTTAAAAATAAAACTTGATATTTTTATTCTCAAAGAATTTTCACTTTGTTGTTGGTCCCTAATGGATATAATTGTGACATGTTTTTAACATTTCTTTAACATAACATGGGCATACAAGGGAATTGAACATAATAGATGAACATAATATGGACACATCTTGAACATGAAAGAGTGATAAGTTAACATTAATATGAACATAAATTAGTCAATAGGAACCAAAAGCAAAACAATTTTTTTCGTGAGGATGAAAACATCCTGTTTTATTTATTAGGGATCAAAATTAAAATTTGCTATATTTTTAGAAATTAAATTTTTTTTTAACTCTATTTTAAATTATGTTATTTTTTTAATTTAAAATATTCACAAGGGTAGTCATTGGTGGCCATAAGCACTGCACAGTCGGTGTGGACGATATTCATAAGGGCATCAATTTTCGTTTAATAATACATACATGTAGTATAAATATTTAGATGTGGACTAATTGTTTTAAAATTATATATCAAATAATTAGAGGGTGACAATTTTTGTGCTCATGTGTTCACAAAATTGTTTTTTATTTTATGCATTTGTAAAAAAAATTAAAAAAAAATAAAAAGATGAAAACAAATGAGAAGACATATAAATAATTGACTTGATTGATATTTCCCTTCTAATTTCAAAGTCGTAAATGATTTAATTTATAATTTATCTATAAAATAATAGAATGTTACTAAATCTTTTGTGATTATTTATAGACAAAAAAAAATACTAATTTAGTTATTGGACAAAACAAAAGAGACATAATACATAAAGATAATAAGAGTTAAAATTGAGAATCTCTTTTGTATTTATAAACATATATAATATTTATTCTCACATATCATGCATGTCTCAGAAAGACTTATTCAATACTTGAAGAATGAGAAAAATATGTATTCTTTAAATGATATATTGTTGGTTGATGCATGTAGTTGATATTGTTGTTTGTGATCTAAATACATGACTCAAAATTCATATTTAATACACAAAGAAAGTGATTGATATGTATTTTTATATGATTTTTAGGTAGTTTGTGCATGTAGTTTTTGGTTGAGATGCATTATGTGTGATTCATATAACATTCAAATTTTGTTTTTAAAATTTAAAGTTAATCATATATTTATTTTATTATTTCTTTTTATTTAATTAAAAAGAATCCAAGGTTCTGTAGGCTTCTAAAATGATTCTCTTTCATAATTGATTCAATTAAGTTGATATCAATTTACAACAACATTAAATGTGTGTAAATGTTGTTTTCTTATTAGGATTTGAGTTGTTTTATATTTAGGCCATTCCTTATCAACACAAAGAATAAATTTAATAGTTTATATAGAATAAGGTTTTTATCGGTTTTAAGAAAAATAGTCGGTATGCTATTTAGTGTGTTTCTTGCGATGTTTCTTAAACTTATTTGTATTTTATCCATTGATATATCTATCTTTACTTTGACTGATTATGTATATAGTGATTCTTTTACATCTATTATATATAAATAGAATACATGGTTTTGGGCTGACTATTTCACTTCCAATTATACACTTAAACAAATTTGCCTACAAAAATGTTATATTGTTGAGGTCATTTAAAAAGATAAGAATTTCATATCATATTTGCTATATTGTTGGTCTCATTGTAAAAGATAAGTATAGAGTGTTAAAATATGAATGTTCAAAATATATATAACTTTTTTTTAATCAAAATTAAAATAATTTAATCAAAACAATATTTCATAAAATTTACCATTCGTAATTCATACGCATTATCGTGATAAAAAGAGTAGACAAGTAGTCACTCCCATATGAATGCTAGTATATTATAATAATTTTTTTTCATTTTTCTTATATTTTTAAAGAAAAAAAGGAATTAGAAATATCATGTTTCCTCTTTTTTTAATAAAGAACAAAGATAAAAAAATTGAAATTCTGACACGCAATAACAAATAACAAATAACAACTTAACTATGTCAAGACACCAGGAATTGAAATTCAAGACACCAGGAATGTCGGATACAATGTCAAGACATCGTGACAACATAAATAACAAATAACAATCTAAATGACACAAGTTATTTGTTAACCTAGCTTGGTGCAACGTCACCTAAATCTGGGGGCTACCAGTTCAGGAAGGAAATCCACTATAGTAGTATTAGTTTGAAGACCTGCGTAAAGAACCTCCGGTTTACTTGCCTTCGCACCTAATCACTACTCGTGATATTTCTATCTAAGACACACCTAGATATGAGACCCCTCTCACTTCCTTTCAATCACTCACGAGTGATAACAACAAGTACAATCAAAATGGAGACACACTCCGAGAAACATAATCCACTCTTGCTTAAAAGCTTATGAGTGATTCACAAATTACAACTTAACTATCAGTCCAACTCTAGCATCAAGATGATACAATAGTGGCTCAGAAACAACAATGGATAAACTAAAACCCTAATTGACACTTTTAGAATTGCGGCTTCAGTGGTCTTCTTAGGCTTAGAGTCTTCCTTTGTATAGCCTAAGAATAGCACGAGCTTGATGGGCAATTCGGGCTAAACATTCCAGCTGATACAATAAAGTCTTCAACACAATATTCTAAAAGAAAATATATTATTTCCTTAAATGTTTTGACATCACACTTAAGAAACACGCAAAGCATAACTGCCTTCTGCAGCTCCTAGAAAAACACATGCTTCTTGGTCAACACAATACGTGAATCAAATCTTCAGAGATCTCACGTTTAAAACAAATCTTCCAAGAAAGCAAAACAAGGCACGCCACGATGTCGTACCAACATGTCAAGACATCTTGCACAACACCTTGCTAGAACACTTGTTTTAACAAAATGCGGTCAATCACAAAATACAAACCTAACAAAAAATAATGGAAAAAATCAGTATCCACATGTATCGATTGCTACCTTCGTATTCCTCGTGTATTCCATGTGTATCTAAAATTTATTGGACAATTATTTAAAAAAAAATAAAAAATTTAATCACCGAATACTCTTCTGATACGTATGGAAGTGTGTCAGTGCAGAATACGTAATAGATACCGTTATTTCATCCATTTCAAAGTATTAGGGCTTCACAAGAAGAAAAAAAAATGTTGAAGCTGTATTTTGACAAACTCAAAATTTGACTTTGCAGAAACACATCATAAATGTGTTCTAACAAATTTCAGCTTATCGAAACATGTCAAAAAGAGATTTCAAAAATTATTTTTTGTTTATTATGATAAAGAAAATATATTTTGGATGTAGAGGAAGTATAATTAGAGGGATATGAGGTAAAATATTAGATTGTTTCTATTTTCACCATGTTGGTTTCTCACACGTCTTACATATTTCGAATTATATAACCCAAAAAGCTTAAAACTCCCTCAAAAACCGTCTAACACACATTAAAACCCCTCCAAAACCCTTCATTTTGTTTTTTAATAATTTAAATAGGGCGTACGAGAAGGTCGGAGGGTGAAAAAAGAAGCAATCAAAATATTAATGGAGAAGGAGATATCGGTGCCCAAATATGAAGAACTTGGATTTATCGCAAAATGCAACTATAAAGCCCATTTTACCTCCTTTTTTTGGTAGAAGATTAGGTGACGTTATTCTAGCGTATTCTGAGCGTCATGGCCAATATAAAGAGAAAAGCTTGAGCAGCACTATTTTTCTTCAAGTCCAACAAACAAGTACTTTACGCCATGGTTGACACAAAAAAAAAACATTAAGTCAAGAAAGTTAGACACGTCAAAGTTTAGAAATTCAATTATGCATTTAGTGCCAATTCCTCAAGCTATCATTTGGTCATATGTAGTTCAAGTCCTTAGTCCCTAAGGAAAAAAAGAAAAGAAAAAGGAAATTATCCATTATGCATGCACCTTTAAGGTCACTAGTCATATTAATTGCAATTGATTTGATTGGTATGTGGGTGACTTATGGCTTTTTATGTTCTTATTGTCAATTTTATCAACAAAAAAGTTCTTATTGTCAATATATAGTGATTAACTTTATACCGTGTCATATATGATGCGTCCTCTATAGTTTCTAGAAAAATAAATCCAAATTTAAGTGATTATAGATAATTCATGTTTCGTCTGCTTATTACTGCCTCCACTCTTATCTAATTGGAAGATTCTTTTCTTTCCGTGTTTTAAATATTGTCTCCGACAACGACAACAAAGGAAAATATTTGTAATATTGTTTCTAATTTCAACTCCTTAAAGACAATGTTTCTATAGTGCGTAAGGAGCCAAATAACCTTATGTCTCATAAAAATACGAAAGTTAGTCAAATTGTGTGGGAAGTGAAATGGAAGATTATGAGACTTGAGAGGCTTAAGAGAGAGAGGGATGGAGAGAAGACAGAGAAAACAATAGGTAAAATAGATAGATGTTAAAGTTGATTTTGAAATAGTTTGTAGTTTGTTTCTAGTTCCACAGAGGTTTTTATACCGCTGAACAATATATAAATATGTTTGAATATTCTCATTCTTTGAATTAACTTTTGGAATAAGATTCAAGTTTATTTAACATGATATGAGAGCTGATTAAAGACCATAATGTGAAAATTGGACTTAAACCGACACTAAAATCAGGGTGGATGTTGAAGTTGGACGGACCATTAAGCATATAAATATGATTGAATACATTTCAACTAAAAATATCTGCGTGGAGCTATACATGGACACAAATGTGCCAATAAAAAAGAAAGTAGAAATGTTCTTTTAGACAAATATTTCTACGTGGTTATCTTTTAGACATAATTGAGCATGTAACGACAAGGATACACTTTTTAGCATCATTGCATAATGTCAAAGATAAACTTTAAATGAAACACGACAGATCTCTATTTCTATGTTTTGGAATAAATGTGACTTCAAGTTCAAAGTTCATACCATCTTTGTGTGGGCGGTAGAGGGGAGTAGAAACAAAAAAGAACAAGGATAAGCCGAAGATTAGGACTATCAATCATGATTTATGAAATAAATTTGATTAAATACGATGGAAAAGGTGCATGATTGCTTTCAATCTTGTATGATTATAATTTTGTTGGTCCATTTGTCATGTTCTTACATGTATGTACAGCTTGAAGTTTGAACTTCACCTTTTAGCAATTTGGCACGAGCAATATATGGACAATATGACATTTAGTGGAGAAGAACTGCAACTACACAACAAATTATGTCATAGTGTTTGTTGAACATGTAGTTTCTTCTTCTTCTTTTTTCCTTTATGCGTGTTTCATGTTATAATTTTTTATAAGTATTTTCTTTTATGTTTTTCGGCCTAACTAGACATCTCTTTTAGTCATACTTCAAGCATTAGTTTATCACATTTTGAGAGCGTTTAATTAATTTTGTTTGACCCAATCTTGTTGTTTCGATTCATAATTAAAGATATAAATAATATAAAAAGGGTTTATCTAACATGATGAAATAACTCTTTTCGAGATGAAAAAATTAGCGCTTACAATATACTAAAATGATTGGTAATTAATTATTTAACAATAAAACTATGAAATATAGAAAATAAGGATCATGTTTACCTTCATGAACCATTGTAACAATACTCTCTCCGTCTCTCAATAATTGTCTCTTTACCCATTTTTCTTTTTTTCAAAATAATTGTCACTTTAGAATACCAATGCAGCATTTATTATTTTTTTTTCCATTATTATACCTTTATTTATTGAATTTCATTCAACTTCACTACTCCACTAACTACAATTAATAAGGGTGTTTTAATAAATGATATTAATTTTATCATCAAAATCAACACAATTAATCATTTCCTTAATAATCGTGCATAAACCTTAAACGACTACTCCCTCCGTTTTTAAATATAAACAAAATTGACTTTTTAGGTTCATTCATTTAATGATGTATGTGGTCCATATTATGAACCATATACATCATCAAATGAATGAACTTTTTTTGAGGGAAAAAAAAAAAAGAAGTTCATTCATTTAATGATGTATATGGTTCATAATATGGACCACATAAATTA
>Ga0315914_1004939_pt1 | contig 19694 bp, 10 predicted proteins | sample MpolenodulesMG_FD_203920 | JGI IMG/M metagenome (GOLD analysis project Ga0315914, IMG submission 203920) | Medicago polymorpha root nodule microbial communities from Los Angeles, California, United States - elongated nodules | ecosystem: Host-associated > Plants > Roots > Nodule | place: USA... | reverse complement strand
CACAATAAGTCTAATATATATATATATATATATATATATATATATATATTAAAATTTCACAACAAATTTCTTTCACAATTATTTCTTTTATTTCATCTACTGATTGTTTTGTGCTATTAACAACCGTCTCCACCATTTTCATTCTTTGTGCTAATCTCTGTAAAAATATGAATTGTGTAAAACAAAATGTGCAATAACAAAATAATATATAGTAGTTTTTTTTCTTCTTTTATTTTAATTGTTATTTACATTATTTTACATTCTTAAAACAAAAATTTCAAAAGTGGGAAAGTAAAATAAATACAAATATATTTGGTTAAATGTGATTTTAATACACTAATGTGTACATGAACTATTGTAGTATTTATAAAAATTTCGTAACTGATTAAAGTAGATGACATTCAAATGCTTTTAAAGGAGACTCATACAACTTTACGACTCTAGAAGACACAAATGAGTGGAATCACGCATAGAATATTTTTTGAGGTAGACTCGCGAGTCTATGACGAGTTTATAAGGTTTTTTTTTAAAAAAAAAAATTTGTTTTTGAAAAAAAGGCTCAAACTAAATAAAATTTGAAAGAAAAAAAAACTTAGGATCCTATTTTCTTTTTCAATCAAACTCTCAATTTAGAAACAAAACTCTCACTTTCACCAAAGATAGAATAATTCAGATCATACTCACCTTCGTTGATGACATTTTCTTCTTCCTTCATCGACGACGTTCTCTTTTAATATTGTGGACATTGATGTTGCTAATAATGATGCTCAAAGTGGTGGCAGAAAGAATGTTGAAATAGGTGGAAGTTAAGATAGTCCAAGTTAGGTTACGCGTAATGATGAATAAGATGTTTTATTTGGGGCTTAGTTTGACGATGACGATGATGAACAAGATTTCACATAAACTTTTATGATTTTTTGGTATATATAACAGTCAATTAGGAAGGAACTAGGATTTTATCAATTTACTTTTCTACATTGCTTGCTCTAATATGGATTTTTATGGTAAAAAAATTCGTTATATTGTTTGAAATTTTATTTTTTATGTTAATTGGTGTGCTATTATAAATATATATGTCATTTATGTGTCACTACATATTTTTAAAGTCAATTTTAATTTTCTATAAACTCATACAAGTCTACAAGTCGAATCTTGATGCAAGTGGGTTTTCTAAGTAATTTAGTAGTATTTATTATTTCAGCCTAATTTTCTAGAACTTTCTATTTTGTTTTCAGTTTGTTATTTTTGGTCCATTAGAGTTTGTTATTTCCCTATTTAAGGTTAACAATTATAACCTAAGAGACAACTTATAACTTTTTGATTCAATAAAATTATTCCATATTTTCTCTAAATTCCAATGGATTCCGGAAACCCTTGTTTTAATAGGTTTGTCGCTTGCAACCTGTCAGTTTATCTTTTAGGTTTAGCGCTTGTTAACCCTTACTTCCACACTGCGTCAAATCTACATACCCTTTTCGAGTCTATTTAGACCTGCAAGTCTAACAACTTTGCAAGTGAGTTTATAATATCATATCGGGCCTTGACCAAAATCAAACAAACTGGTGAATTAGTTAGTTCCATCGTGTTCAATATTGGACTGGTCGGTTCATTGGATTATCAGAATATTGTTATCAAGGCTCATTTTCGCTTATAAATGAAAAACTTAAACCAAATTAATGACGAAAAAAGTTGACTGATATGAAGTTACCTGTTGACATTGCAATTCCAACCAGAATAATTTGCAGCTTCCATTAAACCATTCCTCCATTCTTGCACTTATATCTTCTTCTCAAAGTTCCTCTCGTGCTTATCAAAAGCCTCAGCATAGCTTCCTCTCTGGTTCCTAACATCAGAAGGATCAACATCATAGAAAACGGGCACTACAACTTGCCCTTTCAACTTTTTAAATTCGAGTATTTTCATAAGCTCTTCCAAACACCATTTCGACACCGCATAGTTTTTAGAGAAAACAATAACGGAAAGCTTGGCTTCTTCGATGGCCCTAACAAGGGTGGTTGGTATTTCATCACCACTATTAAGATCATGGTCAATATAGGTTCTTATATCTAATCTTTTCAAAGCACCATTAAGATGGCTTGTGAAATTGTTTCGAGTGTCCTCACTTCTAAAATTTATGAACACTTCATGCTTTTCTTGAGAAGTATTGTTTGTATGAGGAGGTGGAGGATGAATATGACCTTGCCATAATAATGCTAATGTGTATTTGACTATAGTTACTACTTTTTTTAAGGAACTATAGTTACTACTTACTAGTGTATATAGTTGTAAAACACGAATAATTGTTGTTTCTGACAACTTGGGCCCCAGAGTTTAATTTTTATGGTTAATTCGATTCGATGTACGACCCCAGTATTTTTTTTTTTAACAAAAACAAATAACAAATGATATTCATTCATTCAAATTGATAAAGTACATCGATGTAGTGCAAATTCGCTAAAAACAAAAAAGATGAATTTGTCACAATATCTATGTTAATAACATAAAATGGCAAATTACAAATGCCTACAATATGACTATATTCAAATCTCCGGAATAATCATGTCTTCGGATCTGCAACGTGGATGACGCCAAAGTCATTGATTGGATCTGCACTAGATCAAAGCTGATCTAACAATCTGAACCGATCAAATACCTGAGAGAAACAAGAAAGACAAACAAGGTCGCACAAATACGACGAACAAACCAACGTCGTTCGAAGACGACAAAATCACAAATAAAAAACGAAATAGATATGAAAATCACTTATTTTAACAAAAGGGAAAGAGAAAAAACGAGTTAGAGGAGTGATTCCTCTTTGGTGGATGAAGGAGAAAAGTATGTGTACGACCCCGGTACTTATAAATTATAATATTAACAAGGGAAAATAATTGTATGTCCACTTGTGTGATGTGCGGGTCAATTTTAGGAGTTTTTCTTTTTTTACACAAGAGATTTTTGTTGTTTATGATGTGAATATCTTATTTTATTGAATGATGATAATATTTATGATTTGAACGTCTTTTTTTTATAGAACTATGAGAATTTTACGATGTGAATATTTTTTATAGAATAATGAGAATATTTCTTAAAGAGAAGTGATATTTTTCACGAACAATTCATAAACAAATATTAAGAATGTAACGCGTTGGTGTTTTAAAGAAATCGAAAAATATTAAGTCTGGATTTAATGGAAATCATGGCCATGTGTTGGTGAAAATGGATGGCAGATAACCAGCCGTGGTTTTTGTGGATAGCCAATTCTTATAGGAACAAGCATTTTCCTTTCTTAAATTATTATCTAATACTTTATCTCAAAGTATTTGCTTAAACAAACCTATTTTAAATTTAAAATATCGATATAGTGCTACAAAGAAAAGGTCTTGAATTCAAAAGTTAAATATTTGAATTTTGTTGGTTGATATCTATAATTGTTCTACACAAAAATCAAACTTTAAAAATTAAGTATTTGTTTAATATTGACAGTAATATATATATATATATATATATTTTACACATTGACAGTAATATAGGTAGACAATCTAATTTAACTATCTATGGTTAAGTCTAGAAACAATAACCAAGGAAAACATATACAAATGCATTGCGCAAAATTTCATTAAAAAAAAAAAAGGAAACACGTACTTAAGTGACAAATAGACAACGTACATGCACGAATGCAATTGCTTATGCATGTAAATGTCATGACTTTTCAAAGTGCCCTTATTTATAAAATATTAAACCAACTACAATATAAAAAAATAAAATAAAAGAAAAATGAGTTTCTAGAAAACTTCTTAGTTCTCAGTTCTCACATAGTAAATAACAACATAAGAATTTGAAAAATATAAAACCTATCGTTATTTTATGTAATAAAAAAAAAAAAAATCTTAGAAGACTTCTTAGTTCTCTCAACGGTGAATCAAATTTTTTATAATTGAGTGTAACTCTATACTAACCCTAGTATTTTCCCTTGACCTTCGTGTAATTTGAAAAAACAAAAGGATTTTCAAAAATTAAAAATGAATCAAGTTTTTATATTCGATTGTAACTCTATATTCTTCCCGCTATTTTCACAGGACCTTCGTGTGATTTGAAGGTACAAAAGGGTTCTAAAAAAATTAAAATTGAATAATATTTTAATAATTGAGTGTGATTTTATACCAACCCTAAGAAAAACACAAGAAAGATAAAATTTGCATTTTGTTTTAGATTTGTGTTCTCGTTTTCTGAATGTGATTATACTGGTAAAGTGCAGAATGTAAAGAGATACAAGAAAAATAATATACCACCTCATTTTAAGAGACGTCCACCCGTGCAATGTGCGGGCGGGTCAATTCTATAATATTTTTATTGTTTATGACATGAATATCGGCCACCACAAAAACAAAAAAAAAACAACAAAACCTGTTTTAAATTTAAAGAGATCCATGTACCGATGAAAATAAAAGGCCTCTAGAATTAAAAAATTCAATACTTGAATTATGTTAGTCACTATCTATAATTGTTCCACCAGAGGTCTTTGGTTTTGTTCATTTTGCTAATGTAAAGGATGTTGATAAAATGACAAAAAGCACCAAATAATGTTTGTTTTGGGAGTTATCGTGCGGTGGCCAAGGTTGCTTGGATCGACTGTTTCGCAAGGGAGAGGCTTGGAGAGAGATACCGTAGAGTAGGGGAGAGAGAGGTGATTGTCGTATAGAAGGAAGGAACATTGTATGTGGATTTGGTGTAAGGGCACATAACGAGGAATGAGCCTCATTCGGTTCTGGGGGGTTCATCCGAAAGTCTTGATACATAATTACAGGTTTGAAGGTGAAGACGTGGCTTGGGCACAAAAGGGTGTTGTTGTTAATGTGATTAATGGGAAATCTATCATGTTGATTCAAGAACGAATTGTGGACGCTGTTTTTAATGATGTTGATATTATACTGTTAGGCGTAGATAAAGTTTTTTGGGTGTTGATGTTATAATAATTTTTAAGGAGGCCTTTGATTTTTTTGAGCATTTTTTTTACGCAACCTAGAGCTTGGAGGAAGGATGTCATGGGTACGGAAAGAGGTGCATGGTTACGTCTTTATGGGTTCCTTTACATGCTTGAAACGAAAAATTCTTCAAACCTTGTGTATTGGATTGTGGTCGCTTCTTAGCGGCAGACAACAGGATTTTAGGTAAGGAAAGGTTCGAGTATACTCGCACTTTAGGAGCTACTTCCTCTTTGGAGATTTTGAAATCGGTGGAGAAAATTATGGTGCATGGAGAGGTTCTCGATATCAATATTGTTGACAATTGAGGTTTTTCGATAGGTGAAGATGTGTGTGTGTTTGAGGATGAACTCAGGGACGAAAATTATGCATGGGGAGAAAGATGATATTTGTGATGTTGATGTTCATGAAATGGTTGATGATGACAGGTCATCTTGCATTATTCTATGTAGGTTTTTTTAGTCATTTTTAGTAGGTTTTACCAACAAAACTGAGAAGTGTTAAATTAATTGCCTATGATTTCGAGACATTTGTATTGTTTTCTATATTTGAGTATGTAATTCTATTCTTCCCGAAACATAGCAATTTTAGGGTGTGCTTGATGTATTTCACGAAGAAATTTAGCAAATCGGGCAAAGAAAGACATCTAAAGATTTATGTGGTCCTTGAGAAGATGAAGAATGAAGATTCAAGAGGTCTTAGAAGACTTTACAGAGGGATGAATTCTGTTCCCAACTTCCAAGACATCTTACATTGAAGAAAACACCTCAACATGCGAAGAAAACATGCATTTCAGCTAGGGGGGTTCAAAACCTAACCAAGCCAAAAGAAAAACCGCAAACTGAACCAATCCAAACCGAAACCGCAAAAAACCGCATTTAGTTTGGATGTATTCGGATCATTTTTTTAGTTAACCGCGTGGATGAAATTTAAAACATTGCCAAAAATATGTTGTGTTGGATGAAACATTGCCAAAAAAATTGTAATGTTGGATGAAATTTAAAACATTGCCAAAAATATGTTGTGTTTTAGCTTTTTAATTTGATTTTAACGTTGAAAACAAAGAAAATTATTGTCTAAAAAAACCGCACGAACCAATCCAATCCAAACTGCATTGGTTTGGTTTAGTTTGGTTTGGATTTTATTTTAAAAGTCAACCGAACCAAAACAAATCGCATACTTATTTATCTTGCGGTTCAGATGACTTTTAGCCTCAAAATCGAACCAAACCACACCGCGAACACCCCTAATTTCAGCATATAAAACACACTGAAATACTCAAGCGCACAACAGCAAGCGCCGAAGTGCCCCGATGTATTGCACTAAAGCGCTAAACACCTAGACCTGGCAGGTACATGCGCCTAGCACATGGCCTTAGGCGCTTGGCACATGAAGACTTGCAAAAAAAGTGTCACTATAAATACCACCTTCCTTATTCATAAGTTCTCGTTCAGAACTAGACCAGTTCAAGAGGAAGGCAATTCTAGGAGCCAAGCAGGAGTTCTATCTTCTCCTATCTTTTCTAAGGTATGTTTTTATCTTTATGTATTTTGTCTTATTTATCATGCGTAACTAGATATTTATAGGCTAGGGTTCTAAGATGAACCTCTATTTATTTTGTTGGATAATTATATAATTTAATGTCGTTTATTTTAGTATATTTTATGTTCGTTATTAAGTTTTATTAGGATTAGTTTTTTTCAAAGGAACACAATCATAGACTTGGTACTTAGGTTATAACAGAGCCTAATATAGATGCTTATATCTTGATATTTATATCTACCTCTCTAGGAAGTAAACAGTTAATAACTAGACGAAAGATACCGAAAGAGAGTTGGCCCTAGTAGTAAGTACTTAGGAGGTGACATTACTAATATTGAGTAAAATCTACTGAATCTAGGTTGTAGCGGGTTTGACCACCGAGCTGAAAGTTTAATCACAATTCCCGCCTACAACCCGTGACCCGCCATCACCTACAAGACGAGCCTTATTCGCTTAAAGGATCCATTATAATTTTTCTTATGTCTAAGAATCCACATACATCGAATAAGATTAGCATCACAAGGACGAGGAACTAAATCCCATGTCTTATTTCTAATAAAAGCATCAAATTCAAATTGCATTGCGGATTTCCAATTCATATTAGATTAGGCTAGTTTGGGGTTTTTAGGTATGGGAGAGACAGTGTGGTTGGACAATTCTTATCCACTAAGGACGGTGGAGTCAAGGGTGATTCACTGCTCATACTCGACACTTGAGGTATTTGTTAGTGCGTCTTGTTGTTAGAGGGGACAATATGATGTAAAACCCGATGAGAACAGGCATGAATGCGGAAGAGCTTGACAAAAACAATAAGAATATGATTCTTAATGTTTGAAACAGCAAGGGCAGGATGAAACTCGATTTTGGAGGCTGCCGATGGGGAAGAGGTTTTTGTCATCTTGCCGGAATCACGATTAGATGACTTGGTGTTTTTGTCGTTGCTATTGATGTCGCTTTGATCAGACTCAAACATCTCGTGACAGAGAAAAATGTATGAACATAAGAGACAGTGAGAGAGAGAGAGAGAGAGAGAGAGAGAGAGAGAGAGAGATTTCAGGATCGATTAGGGTGATACCATGTAAGATAATGAAATGCCTGCCTTTTCATTTTCAGAATAGAATATATATACATACATGTGTATGTCAGCTATCTAATTATGATACAACATATTTACAGGAAAATCATTATAACTAATTATGACAAATATTTTATTCTATCACTTTTTAACTGAGTTTGATGGAAATAAGACAAGAACAATGCTATATCTCTAGAAAAATAACATCAAGAATTCTTCAAGAATAAAGAGCAGCCAATCACAATGCACTATTTGCCACAATTCAAGGAGGTGTGGCTGAAAAATAGGAAGTGGACAAATAAATAATGGAATTAAAACTTGCGTTGTGTCTTGAAAAATTCTTGATGCTATTTTTCTAGAGAAATAGCATTTTCCATAGGACAATGATACATTATATTGTATCGAGTAGCGCTAGCATCACTCTCTCTAATATTCACTATCTTATTTGTTTAAATCAATGTAGGTCTGAACTTTAGAAATGAAACTCACATAAAGTGGGTAAGACACACAACAATGATTTCATCCAATAAAAGAGTGAGTGTTTGAAAGACTATTTAAAAACGAGTGTTCCTAGCATTCCTTTATTTTATGACTTAAACGCTTATCATTTGTATGATGAGCTTATTCGAAAAACACAATCAAGTTGTTTTTATCTAACTGTTGAAACTGTTGGACCGCTTAGTTAGTATATGTGATAGTCACTCTCACAATGATATGCTAACACATTATTAGTTTATTTTGGCAAATTATTTGAAGAAATTCTGTACTTACAGTGGAACAAAATTAAATCATATTGGTTTCCTGTATCTCACGTGTAGTTAAATTTTGTGTATTTGCTACTAGGAATTTGATATAAAAACCTTTTTTGTTTGTACTTTAATATTTGTGTCATTGTTCTCCCTTAAAATCTATGTATTACATTTGTCAACCTAATTTTCCTGCAATGTATGACACTATTATGAATAGAATAGTTGGTTTTGGATATCAATTTTCTTCTAGTCCTCTTCTGGTTGACAATGTTGGGATAGGTTTAAGATTATATCTGTATGTTAATTATTTGGTATAAGTATAAGAAATGGTGATTTTGTAGAATATTTGATTTGATCTGATTATGCTCTTCATCAAGCTACTACTTGGAGCTCTTTAGAAAGGTGTGTTGTTTCAACTCATCTATCTAAAACTATTCCTCCCCATTAACATGCTTGATCCATAAACAACGTCTTAATGTTGAAACACCATGTTAGGAGTCTCACGTTAGTAAGTTAAAGGGATCTCTCATCAAATAGGACAATCTTTTGGATTCGGCTCTCCTTTAAACGTACACGCCTAACATTCCCAACATCGATGCTTTTGTTGAGAGAGTTAACTTCTCAAACAAAATTGGCAACTCATGTAGGATTCTAACCGGTGAAGGTTCTAACTAGATAAAGCCGAGTGAAAGTCGTCGAGGATGTCAACTCTCGAAGGATAATGCATTCTTAGGAGTGTCACATTGAAAGAGTCTGCTTAAAAAAAAAAAAACGCGTATCGTCTAGGTTCTCAACTTCCAATTAATGTAGTAGTGCTACTGCTCTAAACTTGTCAAAAGCCTTTGTATAAATCCAACCGTTATGAACAAATCAATAGCTAATATATGCATATCTGTATAGCAAATCGTCTGTGTAATCAGATATCTAACATTGATTTTGTTCACTTCAGACTTCACAAAATAGTCACTTTATTAAGAAATTTCATCATTATGCTGATTAAAACCAAACTTCATAAACTTGATAAACCACAATTGATTTCTCATAAATCTAGTACATTAATCTAAAAGGGATATCTTTTATCCTTGTTTGAGTTCTCTAAATCTGAAAGCATTTCAGCTGACAAGCGAAGCAAACGAAGACTTCTCTCCATTTTAAGTTCTGTGACACGTTTAACAGTTGCGTTATGCTTGTTCAAATCTAGGATGCTAAGTGTGCTTTCAAAGAACTGATATTGGAGCTTCGCAAGTTCCTCAAACTTAGCAATTTGGCGATCTAGGTCAGCGACATATACTCGATTCATCTTGTTTAGAACATCCATAGCAATTTCCTCAACTAATTCCAGTTCTGTCCTGTACTCAAACATTGAGAAAAATGTATGTAAAAATCTAAAGTTTCACAATTGAACAAACCATTGATAAAATTAGTCTTTCAGAGTTGCCCAAATGATAAAGATAAGCCATGACTCAAAGGGTTTTCTTATAGAAAATATCGAGGACCCAAGTTCAAATACACTTTTAAACTCTTACAAAAATAAATCGGGACACGTGAAGTCCTTAAGTGAACCATCAAATACAAATTCAGTTCTTTTTTTACTTGCGTGGAGTTTTTTCGTCCACCATGGCATGCCACATTGACGCCATGCCACATTTAACTAGTATAACCTGGTTCAACCTCGATTCAATCTAATTCAACCAAATTGCCGTACAATCAAAATCAAATCGACAATTGAAATAGTTGGTTCTCAGTTTAACCAATTGAACCGTTCTATTCAGTCCAAATTTTAGAGTATCATTATTAAGACTCATTTCTCTTAGGAATTGAGAATTAAAACTAAGAAATAATTGAGAGAAGTTGATAGATAAAAAGTTACCTGTTGACATTGCAATCCCAACCAGAATAATTAGCAGCCTCCATCAAACCATTCCTCCATTCTTGCACCTTAATCTTCTCAAAATTCTTCTCATGCTTTGCAAAAGCCTCAGCATAGCTTCCCCTCTGATTCCTAACATCAGTAGGATCAACATCATAGAAAATAGGCACTACCAATTTCCCTTTCATCTTTTTACATTCAAGAATTTTCATAAGCTCTTCCAAACAAAACTTTGACGCCGCATAGTTTTTAGAGAAAACAATAACGGAGAGCTCGGCTTCTTCGATAGCCCTAACAAGAGTAGTTGATATTTCATCACCACTATTAAGATTGTTGTCTATATAGGTTCTTATATCTAATCTTTTCAAAGCACCATTAAGATGGCTTGTGACATTGTTTCGAGTGTCCTCACTTCTAAAACTTATGAACACTTCATGTTTTTCTTGAGGAGTATTGTTGGATGAAGAGGATGAATATGACCATGCCATAATGATGTTAATGTGTATGTGACTACTCTACTAGTATAAAAATTTGTAGCACTATGAAGTATATGAATACTCTTAACTTTAATGGTTTATGCTTCTCTCATTCTCTGAACCCTGCCATGGAAAAAAAGATAAGGCAAGTTAGATGTTTGTGACAACTCATGCATTGACTCAAGGGAAATATATATTTTTAATGCATAATATAACATCTTATGATTTATGCATTATATAAAATCAAACAAATCATATTTTAAAAATTAAAATTTAGGTGCATCCGGGTCAGCTGAATAAGCTTATGGTAAAGTCAATACTTTATGTGTGAAAAGAATACAAAACACGGCGAGTTCAATCTTTAAAGCGCAAGTTGGCACTACTAGTGGGACAAAATATATCTTTAATGATCTTTTTGAATGGATTAATTACAGATAGATAGACTTAGGCTTTGTTTGCGAGTTGGGTTTTGGAGAGGAGAGGAGGGAAAGGAAAGGTTTGTGGAGAGGTAAACTTTTGTTTGTGAGTTTTAAAAAAACATGAAAAGGTTTTGAGGGGTTTTGAAGGAATTCGTTTGTCCAATTTTAAAGTTCCCCTAAATTGAGGGGTTTTGGGGGGTTAACCATACAAATTAACAATTTTGTCCTCATAATAATTCAAAATTCCAATTATAATTTACAAGATAAATTACAAAGTATAACACAATGTATTGACTTTAAGAGAAAAAATGGTAAAATAGTAAAATTATCGCATAAGCCCTCCATCTCCATTCCTTGTTGGTTTCTTTAACTCTCTAACAAGGGGAAGGTTTTCCCTCCTTTCTCTCTTCCCTCCCTTCCCTTTCCTTCCCCTCTTAAGCCTTTCCTTCCCCTCCCCTCAAAACTCGCAAACAAAGCCTTAATGTTTGACTTTCAATATCATTTCTTATTTTATTTTTTAGTAGTACTCCCTCAGCTAAGGTAGATCCAATTCTTAGTAGTACTCGCTAAAGCTCTGGTTTTAAATGAAGCTTCCACAAATAGGATGAAATTGATCCCCTCAAATTAATTGGTTCTTAGATCGGATATTGAGTTTAAAAAAAAAAAATCCACAAAAGTGTACTAAGATATACCAATTGACATAATCAAAATATGATTGAGTAACATGGTATTAGTTCAGAGATAGAGCAATTATAGAATATTTTAATTTGTGGACATGGTATCAGAGATAGAGCAATTATAGAATATTTTAATTTGTGGACATGGTATTGGTTCACATCCGTGGAATAAATTAGAAGATGTGGAATTGGTCATGGTCTGATATCCCTCACAAATTCACTTTGCTTTGAATTCTGCATTGGCTTTAGTGGGGGTTTTAAATTGAGGTCATGGTTTTAGAAAAATTTGAACATCGATTTTGTCATTAAATTAAAATATAAAATAAAAATTACTAGTCAATGGCTTCGAAAAAATAATTAAATTATTGAATTGGTTAATAAATTTTTGTTAAGGTCAAATTGATAAGAAGAATATCTAATCTGATCTGTGACTAAATCATTCATTAACAATACTTTACATACCTATAAGTCATGAATTTTTCCCTAGAAAAATGTCATGAATTTCATCCCAATCAACATCATTACTGAAGTAGCATGATTTGAAAATTTCGGACTCTCGAAATTTTTGGCGGTTTAAAAAATAGACATATTAATTGAAAGTTTTGTCTATTTTCATGAATGCAATCAGCTTGATTTAAATTAGTTGGATTGAAATGTGACTTATGGATATCGAGGGTTTAGACAAAAAATTAGGATGTCAAAATCAAACAAATTAAAGGAATTAAGCCTAAAAACTAAAAACTAGTTATCCAGTTATATTTTAGTGGTAGTCATGTTAATTGCCTCTTTTAGATGCTTCTTCCTTGCCATTGTATGCAAAATAAAGTACTATTATACACCAATTTTTTTTTGTCTATATAAAATGCAAGCAAATTTAATCAATTGTTTAACTTGTCATCTAATGCCAAACGAAGATATTGATGTGGTAATTAATTTTTGACAAGGTGGACGCAGGAAACTAAATTCGGTTAATCTTGATGAACAGTGCCTTAACATCTTTCTTTTTTTTTCCTTAAAAAAAAATCTATTTTTTTTTGTTGGTGATTCTACCTACCATTTTGCGTCAAGGCACGGGATTTTGCGCCCAGGCACAGAAGACCCTAGGCACCACATAGCTGCTCCAATGAAAGTGGAAATTCTTCAAATGTTATACTCCAATACTTTCACAGGGCTAGAAAGTTAAGATCCTTACACACATGATCAACCTGGAGAGGTGGTGCTAAGAAAACTCAAGGTTAGTATTTAGAGTCGGAGGTAAATTTTCAGGACCACCCTTAGAGGTGGAGGTTACAAGGTGAAGACATAGTGGGTGTACACATTTAGAAGTTGAGGTGTAGAAAACTCAACTTGAGGTGGAGTCTTCCACTAAAGAAATGAGGAGGAGACGAATGATGGTACGAGAATAGTACAACTATGGAGTCCTTGTATGTTATCCACTAGTTTAGAGCAAGAAATCCTTCAAGAGGACGGAGAGGTGCACTCCAAAGGTTAAAAAAGGTATGACATGAAACTTGATCATATTGGAGACCGAAGAGGATATGGTGAAACTTGTAGAGCTACCTAAAAGTCCTAAAGTAGTTGGAGGTAGGTTCTATAAGAAGGCGAAATTACGTTTTAAGGTTTGAAGAGGTAAAGGTAAAAGCTTATGGGACTACAAAGTGTAGTTGAACGCAAGGTTAAATAACAAGGTGGAAAATTGTTGAACAGTGCCTTAAAATATCTTTTTTGGTCATTTTGCGTTCAGGCACTGAACCTGTTGGAGGCATGTTTCAAGGTTGTTATTTTGCACCCAGGCGCAACCTATATTTTTAAATTTTTTATTTTTTTAGAAGATATCACATGAATGTCACTAAACTAAAAGGATGACAACTACATATGGTTAAATAGGAATTTACCAACTAACAATTTGCAAAGAAGAGTAACTGAAACATCATATAGTAATTGATAACTAACATTCTATTTAAGAAATTAATAATCATGTTACTATTTTCATATTGTATTTAAACTTCATCTATTGATAATAAAATGTCAAACTTTTTCCACTGAATTGAGACATCATGAACAAATAACTAACAGTTAATTTTCCTTATTAAAAAACTAACAATTGATTTCTCATAAAACTCATACATTGAAATGAAAATTCATCATCACTTTATGATTAGTTCCCAACATTTTAAAGCATATCAGGTGACACGCGAAGCAAACGAAGACTTCTCTCCATTTTAAGTTCCGTGACACGTCGAGCAGTTGCGTTATGCTTGTTCAAATCTAGGATGTTAAGTGTGCTTTCAAAGAATTGATATTGTAGCTTTGCAAGTTCCTCATACTTAGCAATTTTCTGATCTAGGTCACCAACATATACTCTATTTAGTTTTTCCAATACATCCTTTGCAATTTTCTCAAGAAGTTCAGATTCCATCCTGAAAATTAATCATCATGGTTAACAAAATACAAATGTATTAAAAAAAATAGACAGCTTCTAATATATACTACAAGACTTGAAATACCTAGAGATATTTACCTATTTGTAGAGCAATCCCAGCCAGAGAGATTGGCTGCTTCTCTCAAAGCCTCCCTCCACTTTTGCACCCTCTCCAAATTCCCATGAAATCGTTCCTCATGTTTAACGAATGCATCCGCATAACTTCCCGTTTGGTTGCGAACATCAGACGGTTCTATATCATAAAAAATTGGCAAAACAATTTGCCCCCTCATCTTCTTACATTCTAGTATTTTCACAAGCTCGTCCAAACACCACTTAGAATTTCCATAGTTTTTTGAAAAAACAACGACGGAAAGGCTTGCCTCCTCAATGGCCCTAAGAAGCGCGGACGATATCTCATCCCCTCTTTGAAGATGGTAATCTATATATGTTCCGACTTCAAGTCGGGTCAAAGTAGCGTGAAGATGGCTAGTGAAGGTGTAGCGTGTGTCCTCGCCTCTAAAGCTGAGGAACACTTCATGTTTTTGTTGAGGAGTATTGGAAGAGGTTGACCATGCCATGTTTATTGGCTAGCTAGCTTAATTTTAAGGGGAATTTAAGTATAGCTTTGTGTGAATTTGAGTACAATGTGAAGTTTCTTTTATAACAATATGATTTAGTAATGTGAGAACCAATAAAATAATGAATTATGAACCTTCCTACAAAGTCAGGCTGTTCCTAACGTAGGGTATATATATGTAAAGCGGCTTTGAATTTCATGGGGACATAGTTAATAGCTTATCCGGAAATAAATTGATGAGCAAGTTGAAGAAGAATACAAATTATTGACTTTATGTGTGAAAACTGAAAAAAAGAATTGTCTTTGAATTAGTCAAGCCCCATGAATATATTGAAGATATATTTATACTATTTTAACTAAAATTGTACCTAAGAAAACGAAAGATAAATTTCAAATTTATATTTGAGTAAAGTAACGACCTAGTTAATGGAGGTGTGGGTGAACTGGACATCAAGGTTTGACCAAAAAAGAGAATATATCACGATCAATTATGTCCCAAGGGTGACCTTAACGTGTGGCATTTTTTAGGTAGTACTAACAAGTTAGTCCCTCACATAAATAAAACTAACTTTAGTCCTCAAGTGAATAGGCTAATTATAACATCAAGTCTATCACGTTTACTTCAAAACATAGATATTATTCATCCTCCATATTAAAAAATTACAATAAGGTGTGTTCTTCACTTCTTCTGTACCAACAAACAACAAAATTCAATCAGAGTGACATTATACGAAATCTTATTTGATCCGTAACAAAATAAAGATAACTCAAATTGGTGCGTCACAAAATAAGAAAAGTCCGTTGTAGTTCGTCTGAAATAAAATTTAACACCAAACAACCAATGGTTTGGATGAACATCAATGATAAAGAAATCTAAACACACAGAATCGCATAGTTAACTTAAAATAGAAACAGTCAAAAAAAGATGTATTGGAATTTTTGTGTATTTACATAAAACAAATGTGTGGGTCATAAGGGGCATGAATGATCACCATTTTGAACTTCAAGCAACCATATATACATTAATGCATGCATAAGACTCAAAGGATGATGGGTGATAATGGCGATTCAATTGACATTTATGTACCAAAACAAAAAATAATCGTATTATAACTTATAAGGTCTTAAATCCATTATTAAGAAATGTAATTTTATAGTTTTATTATATGTTTAATTAATAATCTCGTTCAGACATCAATTTTTTTCTTTTTTTTTTTATAGGTAGACAAGATGGCAAATTTTTCTTAATTAGGTAATATAATGACTAGAATTTCACAAAGTGAAGAATCTAGGAGTTTAAACATTAGCCATGTATATTGTATTGTTCCTAGCAACTGAGATTGAACAAATTAACTTTACTACAATTTGCAATAAACATTAACTTTGATTTTAAATTTAAATTAAATTTTGATTCACTTTTGAGTTGTTAATTTTTTTTTAAAACATATTAGATGTTAAAATGATTTTGTCCTGTGTATAACTCGGTTGATAAAAATATTGTGATATGTATTACCATACTCTAACTTATCAGTTGCCTGGTTAGTTTTACAATTAAATTAATCATAGTTAATTAACCTTAGTTAATTGATTGTTAGCTAGAGTTAGTTGAGATATTAGGATAGTTACCTTGTATATATCGTTACTGTTCAGTAAAGGTGTCAATAGAGCCCTAAATTTCAAAGCCCACTTAAAAAAGTCATCACCAAGTCCACTAAATTAAAGCTCCCTAATTGAACAAAATATTTGGGGCCAAGCCCACTCTAAAATCTATTTATTTGTGGGCCTAAAAAAGCCCCATTATAAAGATAAAAAAAAAAGTTTTTTTTCCCGGCAAAAAAAAAGTTTTTTTCCAGTAAAAAAAAGTTTTTCGATAAAAAAAAAGTTTTTCCGGTAAAAAAAAGTTTTTTCGGTAAAAAAAAGTTTTTCCGATAAAAAAAAAAAGTTATTTGTTTTTTAAAAAAATGTTTATAGAAATTTTAGAGCTTTGGGGCCTTTTGATTTTTTTATTTGTGGGCTTGCATGAATGTGGGTTTTTTAATCTTGTAAATTTTCAAGCCTCCTTACTATGTGGGCTGGGGCCTAAACTTCAAAGCCCCATGATATTGACACCTCTACTGTTCAGGGTAAAAACACTACACTTTGTACATTTGATCAATTGGTTATCAATGAAGAAATTCGTTTATTCTCATGAGTGTTACGATATCAAGAATATGCAAGGGTTGAGGTTCGCACCACGGATTTTTCATTATTCACTTTAAGGTTGAATTTCTAACCACAAAACTGCTCGAGAAAAAATGATTTTAAAAATATAAACGATCATTGTGGAGGCACAGTAGATTCTCATTTTTTTTCTTGGCAAATGGCTGTACGAGTGTCAAAGAAATTGGTTTGATTGTTAGGATGAAACTTTTGATGTGAAGATATCCTTTTGACTTTTGTTCTCTATAGGTGTTTTGTTCATGCATATTCAGCTAACTTAGTTGTACGTTCTAAACTTTTTTTTCAAAGAAGCTTATATGTTCAAAACTTAAAATGTGAATGAAATGAGAAGTGTCCCAATACATATTTGTTTCAATTTGTAACTGTATATTTACATTGTTTATCATCAATATTGAAAGAATTTTGTTTCCCGTGATAAAAGTATCAAAATAAATTAATTCATATTCAACTTACATTTAACTATCCTTCAAAAAAAAAAAATCTTACATTTAACTATATTATTTTAAATGATACATATCAATGTACTTAAAAATATGAAAAAAAAATGGTGACGAGAAATATTTGAGGGATTAAAACTTGATGAGAAGTTTTGGAGGGATTGAAAAGAAAAATTTTAAAAATTTATAGGGATAAAAAACTTATTTAACAATTTGTTTTTCTAAAAACCAATTAATTAAAAACTAATTTTCGTTACCACAAAAGTATACAAATAAAGAAGCAAATCAAGTGGTTGATGAGGTTTTTTTTTTTAATACAAACAATCATCTAAACATAGTTTGAGCTTAGACTCAAGTTTTAAGATTTTTAAGTTCCTCCTGCTTTCATTTCTAATGCTCTGCTGAACAAAAGGGGCTAAGTTAGCCCATTTTGGTCAGAAAAATAAAATCAAACATGCAACGTAACATATTTTTGCCCGGTTCATTCGTCATATATAGTATTTTTTTTTAATTTCACTACATTTATTTTACAAAATTCATCCAATCTTTTTTTTTAATTTTTTTGAAACTGCAAAGATTTTATTAATACTACACTTCATCACAAGACGTGATGAGCGAGCCATAACATCCATTCAATTTTCTAACCACAAACCGTAAACCCTAATCACACACAAACCAATTCAATTGATTTTTTTTTGGGTAATTCAATTGATTTATTAATAAGTTTAACTGAATATACTTTTTTTTTTACAGATTAACTGACATCCATATTGTTCATTAAATTAATTTTTCGTACGAGAATTGTTTTTTCACAATGGAAACTACACACCACGTGGCAATCTAAGTAGAATAACGTTTTTCTTCATTCTAAGCTGCCTAAGATGCTGGTTGGTTGCTTGAAGATCATGCCAAAGCTGAGTATTGAATCCACTTCCACGCATGAGATTCATAGATTGTAGGTTTGATAGTTGCTCATATTTATTGATTTCCTCATCTATGTCACCTACATACACATGATTCAATTTCTCCAACACATCCCTAGCAATTCTTTCCACGAGTTCTGATTCCATGCTGTTTTACACAAATAAAATGTTTGAAAAAATTGACATGAACGCTAAGTTTAATGATAGATAAAATGGTATACTCCTATTATGAAATTAAATAGTAATAGAAATAGCAAGCGATAGGTGAGGCAAATACTAAGTCCACATATTAAGATTTAGGTCCTGTTTGGTTTGAGCTTATTTTGAGCTTATGAAAAATAGCTTATGTAAATAAATAAGTTTTTATTTTAATTTATAAGCTCTCACTAGCGAAAATCGTACCTTTATAAACTGTTTTTTCATAAACAACCTTAAAAACTTATAAATAATACATAAAAATTTATTTATTTGCATAAGCTGTTTTATATAAGCTCTAAAATAAGTTAATCCAAACGGGCCCATAAAAATTATAGGTACAATAATCGCTACCATGAGTACTGATTCAAAGCACAAAAAAATAAAAATAACTACCATTCCAAGGTATAATATTTCGAATGTGAATTATCATCTCAATAAAGAAATTCAAATCACCGACGTGATTATTAAAATAATGAATTTTTCCTTTGTCTATAAATATTAAAGTGGTGGGGTTATACCAAACTTTCTATTAAAATTAATTTGAATTTGTTTCATTGTAATAAAAATTAAGAAAAATATGTATAATTGCGAAAAAAATAAAAATGATATATAAATGAGCTTAACAATTAGATAAACCCTGGCTAATAGTCAACAAAGTTGAGACAATTTTTTTATTTTGTTTTTTGTTTTGGTAAGATCAATACAAAGTATTTAGTTAAGCCAGTTTAAATAAAGAGTCAAATCCAAACTATTCATTTTTTCACAAGTCAAGCTCAAACTCTAAAGGTGTGTTTGAATGGAGGGTTTAGAAGGAGAAGATTTAGTTTTCATTTTTAAATTACGGACCCTATGAAATGTTTTTTAAAAAGTTAACATATTAACATAATAATCGATCATATAATACTTTAATCACACTTGATTTATTTTAGAAAAACATGATATATATAGTTTGTAATTTTCTGTCTAGGCATTAGTGGTGCTGACGTGGCGCACGCTGACTAGGCATTAGTGGCCATGTGGCAGGTGACATGGCATTTTCGAAATTTAAAAATGCAAATTAAATTTTTTAATTATTTTAAATATTTTATAAATCATTTTAATAAAACTAAAATCATTGAATTTCA
>Ga0315914_1004937_pt1 | contig 19699 bp, 3 predicted proteins | sample MpolenodulesMG_FD_203920 | JGI IMG/M metagenome (GOLD analysis project Ga0315914, IMG submission 203920) | Medicago polymorpha root nodule microbial communities from Los Angeles, California, United States - elongated nodules | ecosystem: Host-associated > Plants > Roots > Nodule | place: USA... | reverse complement strand
AGAAACGTGGAATGTGGAGAAAACAAACTAAGTCCCACTAATAAGTCCTAAGAAGTAGGGATTATTAACTAAAAGATAGAAACAAATACTAGTAACTATGACAACAAAGCAAAGTCAATTTTAACATTCCCTCCCTTAAACTATTTGCACTGCTGCAATTAGTTTATATCAGACATAAAACACATTCCCAGTAAGCCTCGCAGCATCTCAAATGCTTCAAACTTCAATGGCTTTGTCATTATATCAGCTATTTGATTCTGAGACCTGCAATGAACTAGCTCTAATGTTCCATCTTTGGTAAGATCACGGAGGAAGTGGAAGCGAACGTCAATGTGTTTGCTTCGACCATGAAGCACTGGATTTTTTGAAAGCTTTATTGTTGAGCTGTTATCACAGTACATAGTGATACTTCCAAGTTGAGTATGACCAAGTTTCTCGAGAATTCTTCGCATCCAAACTCCTTGACACGCACAAGATGCAGCTGCAATAAATTCAGCTTCAGTGGTAGATAAAGTAACTACTGGTTGCTTTTTAGAAGACCATGAGACCGCACCCGAACTAAGCATGAAAACATATCCGGACGTACTTTTACGATCATCCAAATCACCTGCATAATCACTATCTGTGTACGCCTCAAGCTTCTCAGTTCCATTCCTCTTATATAGAATTCCCAAATCAGTTGTGCCATTGAGATATCTAAGCACTCTTTTTATAGCATTCATGTGTAGCTCAGTTGGGCAGTTCATGAACCTGCTAATTAAGCTTAATACATACATCAAATCAGGTCTTGTGGCTGCTAAATACATTAAACAACCAACAATCTGCTTATACTTTGTAACATCCACCTTCACACCATTTTCATCTTTAATCAATTTGCACCCAGGAGCAATGGGATTCCTAGACAAATTACTTTTCTCCATGCCAAACCTTTCTAACAAATCTCTCACATATTTTTTTTGACAAATATAAATTCCTTTCTCATTCTGAATTACTTCAACTCCAAGAAAATAATGCATCTTGCCAAGGTCTGACATGTTAAATTCCTTTTTCATAGACTTTTTAAACTCTTCAAACATATTCTCATCATTTCCAGTAAATATCAAATCATCAACATAAAGACTAATAATGAGAATATTACCTCCTTCACTTAGCTTCACAAACAAGGTGTGTTCATATGGACACTTCTCGAATCCTTCCTTGGTGAAATAAGCTTCGATGCGGCTGTACCATGCTCGTGGTGCTTGTTTAAGGCCATACAAAGCCCTTTTTAATTTATACACCTTCAGCTTATCTCCCTTCTTCACATAACCTTGTGGTTGATCAACAAAAACTTCCTCATTCAACTCTCCATACAAGAATGCACTTTTTACATCTAGCTGATACACACTCCATCCCTTTTGGGCAGCAAGAGCGATTACCATTCGGATGGTGTCCCATCTGGCCACTGGTGCAAATACTTCGGTGTAGTCAACACCATATTGTTGAGAGTACCCCTTGGCCACAAGTCTAGCTTTATACTTCTCAATCTCTCCATTCTCATTCAACTTTGTTTTAAAGATCCATTTGAGTCCAATGGTTTTTGCACCTGATGGTAAGTCTGTTAACTCCCAAGTATTATTTTTTTCTATTGCCTCCATCTCATTATTCATTGCAGCCCTCCATTTCTCACTTTTTACAGCTTCTTCAAATGTTGTTGGATCTGATGTCATAGTCAGCATCACTAGATTTTGTGTCTCTTCATCTGAAAATCCTTCTCCACTTATGTAATCTTGCATCCATACTGGTTGTCTTCTTACCCTTCCTTCTATTGGATCCTCTTCTGAAGATTGACTTGAAGATGACCCAATTCCTTCTCCAACTTCTGTATTCTCATTTTCTTCTTCACTTTGAGGGGATTCTTGTTGTTCTTCTTCATTTTCTCCATAGTCTAATAAATTTGATTTCAGCTGTTCTGGACTTCTTTCCCACTCCCAACACTCATTTTCTTCAAAAATCACATCTTTGCTGACCACTATGCGTTTGGTTATTGGATCGAAGAGTCTGTATGCTTTGGATTCGTCACTTATCCCTAACATAACACATGGAAAGCTCTTGGCATCAAGCTTCTTTCTCTTGGCATCTGGTATGTGAACATGTGCAACACAACCAAAAACTTTTAAATGGTGAACTGCTGGCTTTATGTCACTCCATGCTTCTTGCGGTGTCTTGTCTTTCACTGCCAAGGTAGGACTTCGATTAAGAATGTAAGCTGCCCAATTTACCGCCTCTCCCCACAAAAACTTTGGGAGATGTTTCTCTGACAACATGCACCGAACCATATTCATAATCGTCCGATTCTTTCTTTCGGCAACCCCATTTTGTTGAGGGGTAAAAGCTGCTGTCAATTGCCTTTTAATACCATGTGAGCTACAAAATGAATTGAACTCATGTGAGGTAAATTCCCCTCCCCTATCAGTTCGAAGACATTGAATTGAAGTGCCAACCTCTTTCTCAACCATGCATTTAAAATTTTTAAATGAAACAAATGCTTGAGACTTTTCAGATAATAATGACACCCAAATCTTTCTACTGTAATCGTCTATAAAAGTAATCAAGTACCTTTTTCCGCTGCTAGTTGAAGGTGTGATCGGCCCACAAATGTCAGAGTGCACTAATTGAAGTTTGTGTGTAGCTCTCCATAAACTTTTCTTTGGTATAGACTTTCTTTGTTGCTTACCTATGACGCAATCCTTGCACAACTTGCTTGGTGTCCTTATTTCAGGAAGCCCTGTTACCATCTTCTTAGAGTGAAGAGTTTTCAGCCCATTAAAGTTGAGATGGCCATAACGACAATGCCACAAATATGTTTCATCTTCTGAGGCAGCTTTGAAGCATGTTGTGACTTGAGACATTGGTTTTGCATGAAATACAAACATTCTGTTTGCTGACATCTTTGTTTGTAAAAACAAACCTTCCTTTGAATGATAGCAGCGACATTCTCCATTTTGAATCAACACAGAAACTCCCTTTTCTATCAATTGTCCGATGCTAATCAGGTTGTTCTTTAACTCAGGAACATAGTACACATTAGTGATTACTTGCATAATTCCATTAACATGCAGTCTAACATTACCTCTCCCAACTACTGCCATTTTGAAATTGTTTCCAAGTTTGACAGATTGTTGATATTGTTCATCAATATCTGTGAACCAATTTTTGTTACCTGTCATGTGGTTGCTGCATCCTGAGTCAAGAAACCACAACTCAGCATTTCTTTCATCATCATGTTCAGCATGAGCCATTAAAAGTATCTCTTCTGATTCATCTAACTCAGCGTAGTGCGCATTTCTCTCCCAATCAGGGCACTCATTTTGAAAGTGCCCCAATTTGTGGCAATGGTAGCACTCAACTAGAGCTTTGTTGAACTGTTGTCTGCCTCGACCTCTTCCTCTTCCTCTAAAACTTCCTCTCCCTCGACTTCTTCCACCAAATCTATCATAATCTTTTCTTCCAGCATTTTCATCAAGTGTCACTTTCAGCACCTGCTCTTCTCTAATGTGGGAATTCATTCTCTGTTCGTGAACAAGAAGACTACTTTGAAGCTCATCAATAGTCATAGCATTATGGTCTCTAGATTCCTCAATTGCAGCCACAACATAATCAAATTGTCTGTTCATAGACCTCAGTATCTTCTCCACGATCACCAACTGCTCCATACGTTCTCCATGTGCCTTCATTTTGTTGGCAATGGATAAGGTTCTAGAAAAATATTCATCTACCTTTTCTCCATCTTTCATCCCTAGCACCTCAAACTCCCTTCGAAGAGCTTGCAATTGAGCTCTCTTCACCTTCGTAGACCCTTGATATTTTTGCTTCATTGAATCCCAAATATCCTTGGATGTGTCTCGATTCAGAATTGTTTCCATGATGCTTCTGTCAATAGCTTGGAAAAGGTAGTTTTTTGCTTTAAGATCCTTCAACTTTGCTTCCTCAATGACCTTCAATTGTTGTTCTGTTGGTTGAACTCCAGCGGCTACTGTTGGAATCCCGCTCTCCACCAAGCTCCAGTACTCTTTCGATCTCAAGAGGTTTTCCATCAACATAGACCAATGATCATAATGACCATCAAATCTAGGTATGGCAGGTTGGACGAAATTGCTATTCTCTGCTGCCATAGTTGTTCTTTTATGAAACCTTTAGTGTTTCTCTCACAGTGATTCACTCTCACCAAGACAACTTCAGTTTCTCAACTCTCAAAATTCCCAAAACACCAGGCCCCGTGAGGAGCTCTGATACCAAAATTGTTGAACAGAAATAAAGGGAATGCTCTCTCTCGTTTTATTCAACTGCAATAATAGCTTATATAAAGCCTTACAAAGAAAGAAAATAAATTAAGTTACTCCACTAACTCAGTCCACTAACAGAAACGTGGAATGTGGAGAAAACAAACTAAGTCCCACTAATAAGTCCTAAGAAGTAGGGATTATTAACTAAAAGATAGAAACAAATACTAGTAACTATGACAACAAAGCAAAGTCAATTTTAACAGATGTTGCTAACCAACAAGGTAAATTCGGATCACCACAAACTAGAAGTTGGATTTTATGAAATCTAGCATCAACGGGTTTAGGCAACAAACTGTTGATTTTACTCCAGTTCCAAGCCATACATGTGAAGTAACTAGCAAAATAAATATTTTCTTCTTTAATGGGAATAATATTACAAAAACTATTCTCCAAACAACCTCCATTTGGTAACCAACAACGCTTCCTGAATTTAATGTCTTTGCCGTCTCTAATAATCTAGTGAATGTTATCATTGACAGTGGGAAGCTTAATTAGAAATCTATCTCCAAGCATGAGACAGACATCTTTTGTTTTTCATCTGAGGAGTACTCGTTGCGCCCCGTCCGTTTGCCTTTTTTTGCTCACGGGCCGGCCGGTTTTGGACGGGTCGGCCCAATTTGTCCAGCCCTAGCCACAACCATATACTTTGCACGTAAGATTTCATACGAGGAATATCGTAAGTCGAACCAACTCAAACTGAAACCATAAAAAATTACATATGGTTAAGGTGTAGTCAGATTTTTTTTTTTACTCAACTGCATTGTATTTATGTGCTACTTGAATTTTCAAAGAAAGATAAAATCCTAGTGTTTTGCATTTCTTACAAAATAGTATTACTTTTTGTCCCTGTTTTTAATTTGGTCTATGTTGTTGCAAACATTGTTGAATGAAATTGTAATGCTAGATAAAATTTAAATTATTGTTGAAAACTTTGCTGAAAATATGTTGTGTTTTAACTTTTCAACTTGATTTTAATGTTCGAAACAAAAAATTGTATTGTCTCGAAAAAAAACCCACACCAACCAATCCAACTCAAACTACAATGGTTTGGTTCGGATAATATTTTAAATGTCAAACAAAGAAAACCAAACCGCATACTTTTTTTATCTTATGTTTCAGATGATTTTTAGGCTCAAAATCGAACTAAACCGCAACGTGAGCACACAACGGTAAGACTTTCACGTCGTGAAAACTTGCTAAGCACAATTCGCTATGTGTCTCGTTGTTGTCTACTATAATTATGTTGAGAACATTGCTATTTATCTCGTTGGAAATTGTCCGGATTGGATTGCGAATAGCAAAAACAAGGAAGGTGGTGCTATAATTTTGGAAAAAATATTGAGAAGAAATATGGTGGTGAAACTTTTGCGTCAAAATGTTTTGCTATAAACGCTAATGTTAATGATAAAATTTGCTAAATTAGTATCTTATATTCCTTTTTATCAGTTGTTTTAGTATAAATAAAAAAGGGTGAACTCTTTAGAATTGGTACCCTAGAATTCGATTGGATGTATATTCATCATTCAATCATTTTGCGCTATGATCTTTTTTTTATATTTAATTATTTTAAAATAATTTAAATTTTGAATTAATTTTGTTATATACTTCCTCCGTTTCTAAATATAAGCAAATTTGATTTTTTTGGTTCATTCAATTAATGATGTATGTGGTTCATATTATGGGCCACATCCATCATTAATTGAATGAACCTAAAAAGTAAAATTTGCTTATATTTAGAAACAGAGGGAGTATATCTCTAAAGTATGGATACCCAACTAACCTTCAAGTTATCAAAGAGTTCTCTTGAAAAAAATTGTTTACTGTTTAATTTTTGTTTATAAAGTTCAATATAATATTATTGTGTTTTTTTAAAGAACATTTTTTTAAAGAAGTCAACTAACTTATTGAAATTGACACCGAAATAAATCAAACATGAGACATTGAAAAGAACACACTCCAAAGTCTCAATTCAACATCATCAAACCAATCAAAGTGAGTTATTAACTAGTATTGTGCTAATAATTCTTCTACTTATTTATTGGACAATGAAGAATATGTGAAATAAGATACTAATAGAAAGTTAAAAATATTATTGGAAAAACAGAAAATTCATAACTTACTACTTGTATTGATGACATTTGTATAGATATTTGTTATTAATCCTAAATTGAAAATTATAAAGAAATGAATGGATTAATATAAAATGGAAATCTTGTCAAAAAAACATATATAAAATGAAAATGGTGCAATATTACTACTTATTTTATGAAAAATACATCACGAAACCAACACAAAAGTAACATTAGATAAATATGCGCTAGATCAAAGCCAACCTAAAGTGCCTAATCAACCAAATAGAAATCGAAACGACCAAAGATACAACCAAAAGCATTAGGAGCATTAAGAAAATAAAACAAGACACATAAGTGATTATAAGGGGTGTGTATCCTTATTAATCATAAAGACATAAGGTTCCAATGTTGCATTTGCACCAACTATAAAAGTTAGCAACGCTTTTTGCAGTAGCAACGTCTACGGAATCCCCTGCAATTACCACCTGGAAAACCTTCAACATGACAAACTGAAGCACAGTTATGATCACTCATACACATTCCTTTAAATCGATGGCTCTTTGACTCACAGTGCCTTCCTTCAGTTTGTACCATCATCTCTGCATTGATTTATCAACCGGTCATTAATATGATTAGTATAAACCTAGCTCACAAAAAAAATAAAATTGATAACTATATTATTACTTATTCCTATATGTATGCACTTAAAAGACTTACGAGAAGCAAGGAGAATAAGCAAAATGAAGAAAAACCCAAAGCGTGTCTTGTTCATGATTACTGCTTGCTACAATCTTCACCTAGATTTATTATCCTGTTAATGAACAAACTTGTATTGGGCACTCGTATCTATTTATAGAGGTGGAGGGAGTAGACATGAAAAAACTAAATTAATGTATTAGTGATTATGAGAATGAGAATACTAAAGCACACTCTTTTCCGTCAAAAAAAAAAGAGAAAAAAACACATTCTTTTAGGCACGGTGTTTTAAATGTTTGTCGTCTTTCTCTTGGAAAAAAGGATTAAGAAAAGCTAATTAATTGGCATATTTTTTTAAAAAATAATTTCCCGTCCTACAATACGTATTTGTAAAAACAGTTCTGCTAAAATGAATCATCAGTTTCATTTTTTAAATGCAATTTAATTACTTTTTTTTGTTATACACTCTAATTAATATTTATTTCAGCACTCTCAATTTAATACTCTCTCTGGTCCTATCTACAAGAGACAATTAATTTTTTAGATACATTAAATAATTTATGTATTTGGTTTAGATTCTTGAGTAGATACATAAATTATTCAATGTATCTAAAAAGTCAATTTTCTTTTGTAAATAGGACCGGAGGGAGTATCATCCACTTTATATTTATGATACCGATGAATGCACAAATATTTGACAAGGTCATATTTTTTTTAGTGAATTCGACAAGGACACTTAAAGTCATTTTTTTGTCTTTTTCGTTTATATTTTTCTTAACAAGGGTGAAATGATTAAATAAATCGCTTACTATCATACAAAGAGGATAATATATGTGACGTGACACAATAAAACCCAAATTAAAGATAAATTATTATTTTTTAAGAAGTTAAAGATAAACTATTTAAATTGGGTTACTTCGATCATGTCTTGAAGATGTCCTAAGATTATTTTTTTAAGGAATTTCCAATAGAAAATTTTGTTTTAGAAGTACAAATCTAACACTAATCAAAGAAAATAAAAATGTTTTAGCATTCCCCAAAAATTATATTGACTTTGATAAAAAATATCTTTTTAATTTCTTAAACAATGATCTTAAAATTATTTTATAAAATAATGATATTTAATTTATACGACCATTTGATTGAAAACTCTTGTACAATCATTTCTCTATTGATATTTGAACTAGCATTCTCTATAAAGCTATAGCCTTCTGGCTTCTCCGTTCTACCGTTAATTCATTACTCGTAATACAATACTAATAGTTCTGTTTAATCTGTCTAAAAAGAACTTAAAACTGCACTTATTCTAACCAAATGTAGTCATTTGTTCACGTGATATGAACCGACCATGATCCTTCGAAAAAAATGAACCGACCAAGATCGTTCGCATTTATTAAAAAATGGTTGGTAATTTGAACTTTTTCAGCACAAGTACCCTTGTCTCTGATCAACGACGTGTAATTCATCGGAAAAGCACGTTTATCTTTTCTTGTATACAGTCTGTTGATTCTCGATCGACCAAAAAAATTCCAAGCACAAGAATAGGAAAGCTGGAAAGAGGCGTTAGGACGGTGATTACAGTCATCATAATTATACTATAAAGCTTCATCATTTGTCTAAAAAATGTGTTTTGATTTCCCTTTAATAAGTTGTCTAAAACTTTAATGACCAATATGGTTGTGAAATTGAACAACAAAAACACACCAATAAATGTTTCATCAGTAAAGTGTCAAAATTATTAAATTGTATGTTATGATCATAGTTCAAACCAAAACACCCCCACTTTGTGTGTGTATGAATTTATGATAACTTTATCATTTCGTCTATCTACAAAGAAAAATCACACCTATAATTTTAAATGTATTGAGTAAAAGGAAGTAGCAAAATAGTCTCAAACAACAACAAACAAACCTAGATCTAATTAAGTGTGAACCAACACCACAAATATAACCAAAACAACAAAGATAAGAAAAGAACATAGGAAACAAACAACACACCAAAATTTTATAAATTTATCTTACATCTTTGAGAGAGAACAATTCTCCAATCCACTATGATAAGTGTGATACAAATAGGTTACAATAAATTAGCTTACTAGCTCACAAAGAAGATATTCTAATTTCTATCCGTATTTCAAGTCACTCAAACCCACAATTAATCCTAAGAGAAAATAACAAAGAAAGATTTTTTTTTTTATCCTTTCTCTAATGAGATCTCACTACCCAAACTGTTTGTGAAGTGTTTTCCCACCCAAGAATCTCTCACCATAGACCATCAACCCTAAAGTTACGTCATTTGGTTTACTAGGTTTCTCTCTCTCATGAAGCTCTCTAAAAAATTAAAGAATGAAGCCTTGTATAGTGATCAGACCCAGGCAAAATCACACCATGATTTTCTTGGATCGTGCCAAGATTGGAGCTCGTACATAGTACAATATTGAGCATGATCCTCAAAATCACACCATGATTTCACCCTTCATGCCACGAAAAAAATGTGAATTCAAAATCGCACCACGATTTTTGACGAACTTCAAAATAAGTTTTGAGCCAATATCAACAACTATCATCATTTTTAAAAGTAGAAGCTTATGGTTATTTATTCTTGCAACACCAAGTCTAAAGCGGTAGTAGATCGGTGTTAGTTCGATAAAAATAAGAATCTTCAAAACTTAATTAATTTTCATTCTCATATTTTTGTCAAACCAACAACCATCAAATTATTTTTGATAAAGTTTTTGGTGTTTTTAAAGTACTTGTCCGTCCGACTTGTACTCCTTATCAATTTGACCATTGTAGAAATCAAAGATGAGTTTTAGCATTAAATTAATAAAAATTGTATTGTTTAAAAATAAAAATATGAATACGGTGCTACTAAAAAAATATAAATGAATATTATCCGTAGAGTAAGGACCATATCAAGCATTCATGTTGGATTAAGAATGATTAATTTCACTTTTGTTTATCTAATGTCTTAACGTTTCAGATGTAGATGCGATCTAATGTCTTTATATTTCAAATGAAGAAGTGGTGTTCATGCACTTATCCAAACTCACCTAATAAGTGGCATCCTAATGTATTGATAGGGGAGTGATGGTGGATCCTAATGTATTAATTTGATCCTTTCAATCAGAAACCTTCTTGCATTGTAGTCATGAGGGTAACAAAAAATTGGTTTTAACAGATGTGCAAGTATTTTCTGTTGTAGACTCACATTTAAGGAGGAGATTGTATAGTTTAAGTGCGAGTGATTAGCTTCATATCAATTATGATGAGCTAAATGTTAGATATATAAGAAAGGTGACTCGAATATCTAATAATTTGAGTTTTTTTTTTTTGTTGTAGAAATAAGGTTTTGAATCGTTAAATTGTGGTTACTTACGATGCACATGAGGGCTCCTCAACACTTATAGAAACAGGTCAAATTTAGGACTAATATGTGTAGTTGTTTAGTCTTAAAAAAATTAAAGCATGAGACTATACCATTTCTACCAAACTCTTTACACTATCTCTCTTAATCTCTTTGTTTAAAAATGAATCACGTTTGACACATTTACTACCAATCCCCTCTTTATTCGCCATATCAAGTGAGAATGATATATTTATGTGAGAATCATAGAATGATTTAAAGCCCTTAGATAAAAAATAAGTGGTTGAGATTAAAAAATATTATAAATAAAGGTATAATATTGGCAAAAAAAATAAAGGTATAATAGTAGGAGAAAAATAATAAATGATATATTGATATTTTAAAGTGTCAATTATTTTGAGACAAAGGAAAAACGTTAAATAAACAATTGACGGAAGGAGTATAAGAGTGGTACCACCAACACATAAACACTTTTCAATAAATTTTTATTGGTTAAAATTCATATCGTTTCCACCAAATTACTATATGAGTCCTATGAATTTTAACCAATAATAAAACATAACAATAAGAGAAACACAATCTAGAGTACGCGTGAGCACCAACTTATGTTACCGACATTTTTTTTTGCAGTAGCAAGTTCTAAACAATCCCCTACAGTTACCACCTAGATGAAAACCTTCATAGCGACAAGTGTCAGCGCAATCTTCACTACTGAAACAAAACTCTTTAAACAGACGACTCTTTTCCCTACAATGCTTTCGTCCTTCGGTTTGTACCCCCATCTCTGCATCGACTAGTCATTAACATGATTAACAAAAATATAGCTTAATTAAAGTTTCATTAACTACGTATTAATTATTTCTATATGAACTTGTAAGACTTACCAAAAGCAAGAAGAATAAGTAGAATGAAGAAAAATCCAAAGCGAGCTATGTTCATGATTACCACTTATAGAGGTGGAGGGTGTAGAAAACATTTTTTGTTGTTGTTGAAAGCATGCCGTTTAAGTTCATTTTGGAGTTTATGTTCATTCGTTTACAGCATTAGTTACACTAGTGGAGCTCATGTTTGGCTCATGGGACTCCCAAAATAATTTGCAACTCTTCAATACCATCTTGCATATACTCCATAAATATAAAAATAAATAGCCAATTTTGTTCCTCTTCAAATTTGTCTGCTAACTATTGTTTTAAGGGAAAATTGGTCTGTTAACTATACATACTAGAAAGGTCTCTAAGATGCATATATGCATTAATGATTAATGATATTGTAATCAAGGTTCTAAAAAACATACTGTGAAAACAGCGGCGAGAAAAAGGCAAAAGATACTGTTTTTCTCCGTTTTAGCAAAATGAACAAAAATTACAAAATCGATGTGATGAAATGTTGTTACGGCCGTAATATAGGGTAGGGAACAAATTGATTGACTCATTTGATTTTTTTTATGCTCTTGTCTCTTCTAAAAATATTAAAACCTAAATTTATTAGTGGTTAATTTGTTGTGGAAGAAACAAATTAATTCAATATAAAATTATGAAAACAATTATAGTTATGAAATTATGAAGAAACAATTAGAAATTAAATTATTATACATTACATGATAGTATAAATAAATTAATAAATTTTTTACAAGGTTGTGATTAACTCATACCGCAACGATCAAGATCAGTAACACAACATCAATAATTGAAGAACTCGCAAAATCCTTAATGCGAGAGTAGCTATGACCCCTATTTAAAAGATTGTAATATCATAATATCATACATAATAAGGTCACTTACAAGAAACAAGAAGGGATGACCAAAATGAAGGAAACCCAAAGTGTGCCTTGTTCATAATTACCCTTACTACGATCTTTACTTATTTATATATATATATATATATATAACCCAGTTAATAAACAAACTTGGGTTGTCCACTCTGTATTTGTAGAGGTGGAGAGTTTAAACATGAAAAACTAGAAATTTTGAAAACTACACGTAAATTTGCACTTTGGTAACATCTGAGAAATATAGAATCTATACGTGCGTTCATTTTTATTTGTTAATTTTTTTTTAAAGATTGTTAAGTTGAAAGCAGCATTAATATTATTTGGCTAAATTAAATCCTTAGTCTCTTAACTAATTTTCTAGTTTTATTTTGGTCTCATGACTAATTATTCTTATGTTTAGATACCTTAAAGACACTTCTGTTAGTTAATTTGGTCTTTCTGTTAATTTAAACCTCAAATATTATAAGGTAAACCAATATTATAGGTGATGTAAAAAAAAAATTAATTTTAACAATTTAAACTTTTTGTGAACGAAGAAATCATTGAATCATAGAAGTCTATTAGATCTAATAATGAACAGCCAACACCTAATTTATTTTACTTTTCTTCATCTTTTTGTATTCTCTTCATCATAATCTTCATCAATCGTCAAACCCTTTAAAAGAACTTACAAATAATTACAAAAAAATTACAATAAAAAATGTCAATAAATTTATAAAATGTTGAGCAAACAATATGCTACTCGATTTTGTATTATTATAAATTTATTGCATATCAGAAAAAAAATTATAAATTTATTGACATTTTTTATTATAATTTAAAAAATGTAAATCGAGTAGCATATCATTTGTTCAACATTTTATTCCACTAATTTAAGTAGTCGAGCAACGAACATGAACAAAGTCTTAGGCCATGCAATAACAAAAGTGTTTCATGCACATTCAATTGTTTTCTATATTTGTGACATTTGATTAAACAGATGCAAAATTATGGTTAAATCAATTGAGTATATAGTTAATTAATATTACATTGAACAATGTGAAATTGTAGTTAATCACGTAGATAAATTAACAACGTCATCTACTTAATCATTTTAACAACATGTTTTGAATATTTTTATTTTTGGGTTAGCATTTTTCTTTATTTTTTAGTTTAACAACTTGTAGAATCAGTTAATGGTTAAAGAAATAAAAAGAGTATATGTGTTGTGTGTCAAAATAGTGTGTTAGAGGATGTGATAGTAACATTTCCCATATTCTATATGTTTGTGGAGTGTTAGCAAGATGTGATGCAGAAGAGTTGCAAATTATTTTGGGTGTTCCATGAGCCAAACATAAGTTCTACTAAAATTAATCGTAACTAATACCATAAACGAAGGAACATGAACTCCAAAATGCAGTTAAACGCCAAGTTTTCAAACAAAACAAAAAAAAAAAGTTTTTTACATCCTCCACCTCTTATAAAAAGATAACATGATGCGAGATAGTATTCACAGGTTAATAGATATGTGGTAATCATGAACAAGACACGCTTTGGGGTTTTATTCATTTTGTTTATTCTCCTTGCTTCTAGTAAGTCTTATATAAGTGTATGTTGGAATAATTAATGAAATTTGCTAGTAAGTTGTATTTTTGTTGATCATATTAATGACTGATCGATAAATCAATGCAGAGATGGTGGTAGAAGCTGAGGAGTTTAACTTTGCTCCATTTACTCCGCTCCATTTTAGAGTTGAGAGTTGTTTGAAAAGGAGTCATCGGTATAAAGGGATTTGTTTAAGTGATGAAAGTTGCTTTAAAGCTTGTAGTTTGGAAGGTTATGCATGTGGTCGATGCCAAAAACGCAGGCCATACCTGGGTGGTCACTGCTGTTGCAAAAAGTCTTGTTATTAACTCTGTCTTATGTGTATCTCTTCCACTTAAAATAGTACAACTTCCACAGTTTGCAAAGAAATTACGCTGTGATTTTAATTTACGTGTTCTAATATTCCAATTTTATGTCATCTAGTAATAAACTAGAGGGAGTCTCTATATCATTTAAGCAAACCTAAGGGAAGGCGAGTGTAATTTTAACTAGTAACTCAATGGTTCAACCAACAACAACTCATTCACGCAATACCTTGATCAAATCGATCACCATGCATACTGTTCTTAAAACATAAAACTGTATAATTAAGTGAAGTTCAAGAACAGCATGTGGCATTTCAAAGCCATTCATTCAACAAAGCCTGGTGCAAAAGCAACGATGGCGCAAGCCCTGGCATCTGCCACCAGAAAACCCTTCATTCCTGCAAACAAGTGCACAGTTGTGGTCACCTACACATGCACCTTTGTATCCATGGCTTTGTGACTCACACATCCTTGCTTCTGCATCCATCGCCACTTCTGCAATTTTATTCATTCAAATTAATTAATACTAAGTTATGACTTACAAAACAATAAACACGTAACGTAACAATAAGAGAGTGAAGTAGAATGAGAATATTACGCGAGGAAAATGCAATGAGAAGCAAGAAAAACAGGACAAGTGATTTCCTCTCCATTGTCTTATGATAACACCTCGATCTTCAAGCTGTTTTCTTCTCTACAATCAGTGAATCAATGTGGCAATTGAGGTTCTCTTTTTATAGATGGTTTTAAGCGTGCACAACATGTCAGATAAAAGCATTGGTGATGATGGTTTTGATCACAGAGACATTGGAAATGGGTGATATTCACGTGAAACATAGCAGCATGCATGGTTGTATATATGTTCAAATGCGATAATCTGAAATGGAGTTGTCGTTTTGTGCTTTATATTTGTGAATGGCAAGTCCCAAGGAGGAACTGTTTCATGTTTTCTCTTTCTCTTATGGTGATTTAAGACATTGGTTGGTTGGTTTGGTTTTGACAGTGAAAACACCAGCAGCAGTTTCACATGCATGTCATGCCACCTCTGCTTAAACTCATCGATAATAATATGATAGAATCAAAACGATCTGAATACTCATACCTACAGATTTGTAACCTTGACACCTATGTCATTGAGTGGATCTGTAATTGATTGAAGTTGGTCTTTCAATATGAATCAAATAAACATCATATCATGACATAAAAACAAACAATATCACACCAAGACGACGGACAACACAATGTCACACTTAAGCGACAAAATCACAAAAAACATATAAAATAACTTCATCTATATTAAAATCTCTATACTTTGAAAAATATACAAACTATTTTGCATAAATTCAAAAAATAAAAATCTCATTAACAATAAAAATTCAGTTTAATTCTTTCAACAATTTTTTTTTCCCTCTTTTGCCTTTATTGTTTGCTGGCTCATAAATAATTTCGTGAGGGCATGCATATTTTAGAAAGAGTATAGCCAGGCTCATCACAGATAATTGAACAGCTCTTAAAGATTCACAAATCGCTCCCAAACATAACAAAATGACGAAAATATTTTCAACGACAGTTAACTTAACTGTCGTTTAGAAGATTTTTTAAATCGGTTGAACCAATTTAAAAGGGATTGAATCAGTCTAAAAAGTATGGAACGACGACAACTAACTAACACCGGATAAACAAAGAATTAGTACCGTTCAGCCAAACGGTATTTGCAAAAAAGAGCAATTTCAATGGTGCTAAAGAGCAATTTCCGAGATAATTTATAAAGAAAGTGGATTCAACTTTGTGAATAAAACCCACTCTTGTTTTAGGCCCATTCCCTTATCTAAAGTTTATTTTTCAAAATACCATACTCATATTTTACCTAATATTATTCATAGCTAATTAAAAATAATAATCATTTCTAATGTTAATAAAATTTGAAATGTATCATTGAAAGAAAAAAGATATAAAGCAAACGATTAAGTTTTGGAACAGAACAGAACCATATATATACTAATTCTAGTGTGATTTTGAACTAGGATTAGTATTCATTGATATAATCAGAATTAGTGTGACTTGGTCACCTCACCTCAGTTTCATTCGTCCATGGTGAGCGATATGTCACACTCGTCCATCCTAGAAGTCGCCTCATTATGGTTTTATTTTCCTCTCAACTTCATGATTCTTTAGAAAAGATTCGCTATATTGCTTTCCCACCATGCAGTCATTGGACATTTTGAATGATTCTTTAAGCTTAGGCATTCCTCTCATTATATTTTTCTGAGTTAACATTTTTAGGCTAGTCATAGCTCATAGGTGAGAAATACATCTTCACAAATTGCTTTAAAATAAAACATGAAAAATACTATTTCCTCCATCTATATTAATCGACATATTTTAAATTCACGTCTTTGATCATATTTTGTTCGTTCACTACGGATGCTCTGAAGCTCATCACTTGTTACTTGTTAGAGTAGTTACTTAGATTCTTCGATGAAACAAACACGTCATAGAATCGATTTTTTCTATCATTGATCGAAGAATCTTCTACGGGATAGTTGTTTGATCTATCTAAAAACCATGGATCTTCATCTTTTTGGCAATCACAAGGGTTCTTTCAAAATAAGTATCGACGTCTCATTGTTCTTCATGACAAGAATTTCAACCTCTCTCTAAAGCGGTTGCAACTGAGTTTGTCATACTTTGTTTCGAACCTTTATATTTCTTTAGGCCCAAAACTAAGCTATTCACACATCCACACTCATCACGGAAGTGTGCTAGCAACAAGCTAGTAAATCTGAAACCTTCTTTCCTATTCAATATGCTTGAAGGTTAGAAAATCCGTATTCTGTAACCGTCTACCAACGACATTCTAGCATCCGCCATCATTGGAAGGATTTCATCCTTCACCTATATAAGAGGACTCAAATAATCCTCCAAGATACGATCTTTCGACTTTTATACTCTTATAATGTTTTGCTCACATGGTAACTTGAGCGTGTGTCAGAGTGTCTTTTGCAGGCACCCCGTCATTTTAACTACAAACTGCTCACGAAACCTTGTTCTTTTGATCACCTCATATCAGTAGTATTACAAAAATCTATTACTAAGCCCCTATATAAGTCTATATAATATTTTGACCAACAAAAAAACCTATAGTAATATGTAACGGTTGGTATTTTCTGCTCTCTCACTGGCGATGATGGTTTAGACGTTAGTTGGTGCCTCACCTCACCATAGACTGCACCTTAATTTATGTTACGATTTAAATCTATACAACCATATCAAGAGATCAAAGAACTATTCATTATTATTTTGAGGCACAAACAATCATTTATTGCCACTTCCAAAACTTCAACATGAACAGCAAGATTACACAACTCTATGAGGTGGAGTAGGGGCTTTTATTTTCCGAAGTGTCCCTTTTGACTTCATTCATATATCTATTTCATTTCCAAATATCTTTATTAAAAAATTGGATTCCACTCAATCTCAAACCCATGCTTATCTTTTCTTTCCTCTTCTTTATATTTTTCATTTGTCGATGAATGAAAATAGATGCCTATAACTGGCCCAGTCGCCCTTGGGCATAAAAATATTTGGTTAATATGTAGAAATTATTGCAAGAGTTGTGAATGATTCAAGTTTCTTTCATAATATTTTGACATCATAATTTTGATGTCAAATAGTGTGTCCTTTAATTTAATTCTTGTTCCTTTTTAAAAAAATTGTAAGTTGTAGAAGATAAAAGTTAAAGAGGTGAATACAAACATATATTATATCACATGCAATGTTGGTATTTTAATGTTCAAATAACACAACATTTTTATAACTGTTATATAATATATCAAACCAAATTAAGAGGAAAAAAATGGATATATGCAGTACAATTTATTAAAAAAAATATGAAAATGTTCATGATTAAAATATAGATAAATTATATGAAAAAGTATCAACTTGGTTTATGCATTCACATTTCACCTTAAACGCTTTCAATAACTTTTTTGTGGCAAAGCCTTGCTGGTCCAAATGGTGGCCATGCTCGTCTAATCGATCTTTCATTCTTCATGCCTTAAAAGACGCAAAAAGTGTAATCGAAAAAAGAAGGCAAACAGGTATGTAAAGCAAGTTGAAAATCAAAGGGAGATTAGAATATTGATCAATGATAGATGACACGGAGGAATGAGTGGGTTTTATGATGAAATTTGGTGCATAAAAAGTTAAAGTAGACCCTGGACTATTAGACATTGAATGTTTAATGGGACCTTAATGTCTTGCCAGACACACACTTTGTACTCAAACATGGGCTGTTAAAGCTGGGACCAAGTCTCTGAATTTTTAAAGAAAACTAATACAAACTCACAAGTTATATAACCCTTGCTGTAATATTCTCAATGACACAGCTTAAAGAGTGGGATATCTATAATTTAAAGCAATAAATGTTGTTCACCCTACCAAATTTCAGTCTTTAGGGACCCCATTTCTCCAAAATTGAATTTGTTTGATTCCTTGTATGCTGGAACCATTGAGCACATAGTTTATGGTGTACTGCTCCAAAATGACAAATACATGTGCTGTATTGTTTAAGTTTCCAAATGAAATTAAAATCCAGTGAACAAGTGGACAAATTTTCCAAGGCAAAATAAAGAATTTATTTTCCAAGAACAAATAAAGATGGCCCTTAAGTCTAAACTCTAAATTACTATGTCACATATTCTAGAAGTCCAAGTGAATGATAGATATTCGTTTTTCCTTTCACTGTTGGGACACAGATCATGACAGTTCAAACATATATTTAGACATGAATATAGACAAAACAACAAGCATATAGATCAAATTAGGTCCCACCAAAATTTACAAAGAAATTTATACATTAAAATAGACCAATAAGTCATCTGCATATATCAATATAAGAATTCAAAAAACAAAAGATCCCCTCAATAGTAATAACCAAAATAATACAGCAAAAAGAATATATAATTATATCTGCTCCAACACAAGATAATGATTAACATTGAAACTTTCTTAATCAGAAGTTGAAGGCTTGGTCTTCAAGCGGTACAAGAGCTTCTTCTTCTTAGAGCTTGAATTGTCAATGGTGAGAACAACTTTCCCAGGTTCACCAATTTTGTAGTTGTTGCAAAGCACTGGTTCTTCTGATGAAGCAACTTTTCTAGTCTTCTGGATTATCACAGTGTAGCTTCCTTCTGAACTTGGTACAAACTCTGCACCATAGCTTATGTCCCACCCAATTACTCTTAGCTCCCAAGAGAGTAGACAGTTCTGCAAGTAATTCCCATCAACAAAATTTCAATGCATTATAAAATAATTCAAAACTTATAATATTTATCTATTTTGGATTAATTGTCGCTTTAAAAAATATCAAAGAAACGTTAAGTTAATTATCTACTTTGAAGTAATAAAATTAAGGGTTAAGAGGCCATTTCCCCTCTGTAATATAGGCCATTTCCGGTTTTCTCTCCTGTAAAATTTTTGTTTTGATTTACCACTGTAAAATATTTTTGTTTTGATTTACCCCCTAATAGGCCAAACAAAAACGAAAATTTCTTGGAAAAAAAAATAAAATTGGTTTTT